>UOGD01000270.1_pt1 | contig 26447 bp, 24 predicted proteins | sample 1989731 | NCBI WGS metagenome assembly UOGD01 (sample SAMEA4712198, study PRJEB27164) | hydrothermal vent metagenome | biome: marine basaltic hydrothermal vent biome; feature: marine hydrothermal vent; material: mineral | place: Pacific Ocean | collected 2011-06-14/2011-07-23 | depth 1691 m | reverse complement strand
TGAACAGAGCGCTGCGCCATTTCCATTCCACAAAGTATGCCATTCAGTTCATCGGCATTCGCATCACCTTCAAGTCCCCTTTTCAATACTTCAATTTCAAGATCAGGGATCCAATTAGCTGCAATATTCATTGAACCGGGTGCGCCTAATTTAACTGCCTCTAACATGTAAGGAACATTTGCCTGTAAATAGGCAAGATTAGTATCACTTGTAATTTCAATTAACTTTTTGATCCTATCGATATTACAACTTGTTTCTTTGTATGCAAAAAATCTGCCTGAGTCTGCAAGTACTTTTACCAAACCTAATCCCAGATTATAAGAACGAGGAACCGGGCATTCATATATGCCAAGTTTGGCATCGGTTTTTTCAACAATAGTTAAATAGTACTTCTCAAGTTCCTCATCCGTATTATGAAAAGTTGGTACTGTAAGCATAACTATTTCTGCACCGGTATCTGCTACTTTCTTAATAAATTCAATGTGCTCATCAATATTGTTGCCGAAATTACCTGTTGCTACTACAGGAAATTTTCTGTCAACAACTTTTAAAGCTTCTGTAATTAATAATAATCGTTCATCATCAGTTAATTCAAACATTTCACTCGATTGGCAATTTGCGTAAACCCCGCCAAGATCCAATGATGAATACCATTCAAGCATTTTCCTATATCCGTCAATGTCTATCGAAAGATCATCGTTGTAGGGAGTAATTAATACCGGCCAAACTCCTTTATAATTATTACTTGTTTCACTCATTTGTAGCTCCCTTAATTAAGTGTTCGTTTTATTTCTATAAGTTTTTTCATTACATCAAACAAACTTTCGCTATACCCTTTTACTCCAAAAGCATCGTGAAGAGTTTTATACAGTTTGTATATTTGAGAATAAATCTCATGTTCCTTTTCATTTGGAATAAAGTTCGTTTCTTTTACCTTGCATACTCTTGATTGAATAGCTTCAATATTTTCAAAACCATCTTTACCTTTCTCGGCAACAAATCCGCCTATGATCGCAGCGCCCATTGCAACGGTTTGTCCGCTGGCAGCCACTTCCATTGGTCTTCCTAATATATCTGCATATATCTGCATTACCATTGGATTTTTTTCTGCAATACCGCCGCAGTTAACCAACTTATCGATCTTTATTCCATATTCTTCCATTCTTTCGATAATCATTAAAGCTCCGAAAGCAGTTGCTTCAACCAGAGCGCGATAGATCTCATAATCTTTTGTATGAAGGGTCTGACCAAGAATTAATCCGGTCAAATTGAAATCTGCTAATACATTTCTATTGCCATTGTTCCAATCGAGAGCAAGCAAACCTGACCGTCCGGCTTTTAATTTTTCCGCTTCCTCGGTCAACACATTGTGGTAATCACTATCTCTTTTAAGAACATTGGAAACAAACCAATTGAATATATCTCCAACTGCAGATTGCCCGGCTTCAATACCGATATAACCCGGAAGAACCGAACCGTCAACAACACCGGCAACTCCGGGAATGTTCTTTATTTCTTTGTCTTTTGGTGATGCCATAATATCACAAGTGGATGTGCCTATAATTTTCACCAACACTCCTTCACCTACTCCGGAACCAATAGCTCCGATATGTGCATCCAAAGCGCCGACAGCGATCGGGGTTCCTTCTTTTAATCCAAATTTTTCAGCCCATTCTGAGGAAAGAGTTCCCATAGTCTCATCAATTGTATATGCTTCATTGCTTAACGTTTTTCTTAGTTCAACAAATTCAGGCGCTAATTTTCCCAAAAATTCTTCATCCGGATATCCGCCCCATTCTTTACTATACATCGCTTTATGCCCGGCAGCGCATACGTTTCTTTTTAGATCCGAAACATTTGCTATTCCTGCAATTGCTGCTGGGATATAATCCGAACATTCAAGCCACGTGAAGGCTGCATCAAAGACTTCCTTATCAACATTGTAGCAATGAAGAATTTTTGAAAAGAACCATTCCGATGAATAAGCGCCGCCGCATTTTGCAATATACTCAGGACGAATTTCAGCAGAAAGTTTTGTGATCTTTTCCGATTCCTCTATTGACGAATGATCTTTCCATAACCACGCTTGAGCATTAAGATTATTTTTGAATTCATCCTTCAACGCTAACGGCACTAAATTTTCATCAACAGGAATAGGGGTTGAACCGGTAGTATCAACACCAATACCTACAATTTCATCAATAGAAATATTTTTCCTTATAGCTTCAGTTACGGTTGCCTTTACTGCAGTTTCCATGCTTTCGAGATAATCACCGGGATACTGTCTTGCTACAAGCGGATTGTTTTCATCCAGAAGGATCCCACTATTTCCGCTCTTGTAGTTCGAAACGGAGCTGGAAATTTCTTCTCCATTAGTTAAATTAAGCACTAATGCTCTAACAGAATTTGTTCCAAAGTCTATACCGAGTGCATATACATTGTTCATGAAAATTAATCCTGATTATTTGTTTTTAATTTCTTAATAGTCAGCCATGATTTTATTATCATTCCAGCCCCAATGGTACACAATATTAATCCCGCTACAAGATTGGTCATTTCTCCAATATAAGTGGATGTATGGGTAGTTGCAATTAGTATCACAATTCCGAAGAAAAGGATAAAAACACCGAGAGCATTATTAATTTGTGCACTTTTTTCTTTTGCTTTATCTTCTTTAGTCATCATCTTTCCTCAAAACTTTAAAATAAATAGTATGTATAATATAAAATTGCCAAAACTGCTAACGCCCATATCTTAAGATTCATCCACCAATGCCTCTTCTCAACTTCAATTCCTTCAAATATATATTCGTTTGGAATAATTAAGATAAGCAAACCAATCAATATAAAAAGCCCGTAAAAGAACCATTTTGCTGTTTCAACTGATACACCCGCGAGCCAATCAAAGTTCAACATTTATCTCTCCAATTATTATTTACTATCTGCTTTATGAACTTTATATACTAAACCGTCTAATTTGTCCGCCGAATATGGTTCGGTAAAGAAAGTAACAACTATTGTAACTACAAACGCTAATACAAACGACCACCAGGAAACATACAGGAACGGGTCTTCTATTGTAAAGATAGATTCGCTAAATAAATTAAGATAAAAAGCGAAAGCAATACCAATCACCAAGCCTGATAACCCGCCCCACTGCGTTGTCCTTTTCCAGAATATGCCTAATAATAAAATTGCGAATAAAGGTCCTTGGAAGAAGGATAAGAAAGTCTGAATCGCTATATATATCCCGGGATAGAGACTGCTGATAGGAGCCGTAGCAACACCTATAACCAATAAGGCAAGTGTTGTTAATTTACCAACAAGAAGATAATGTTTATCTTCAGCGTTCTTTTTTATAAACGGCTGGTAAATATCTTTTGTAAAAAGCGTAGCAGTTGAATTGAGCATTGAATCGACACTTGACATTAAACCGGCAAAGAATGCAGAGAACATTAATCCAATCAGTCCGGGTGGAAGCATAGTCTTGATCATCATTGGTAAAGCTTGGTCACCGTCTTCCAAATCAGGATGTATAATAATTGCAACAAGACCCGGGAATAAAACTAATAACGGAATGAGCATCTTGAGTCCGGATGCAAATATCATACTTGCTTTTGCATGCCACTCATTTTTTGCAGTCAAACAGCGCTGTACAATTGCCTGATTCCCTATCATATACGCATTTGCCATAACAAATGTAAGTCCGAATAATATACCTGTCCAAGGGAATGGAGTGTTTGATGTAGAAGGCTGAATTAGGTCAAAATGTCTTGAATACTCTGGACCAAGCGCATATATTTTTTCTACTAATGCATCCCAGCCACCAATATAATAAAAACTTAAGAACACCAGAGTAAACCCTCCAACGAACATTATAATTAACTGAACAACATCTGTCATTATAACAGCCGTAATTCCACCGAAATATGTATATAAACCCACTACCGCAGCGGTTATGACTATTGAAATCCAAATCGGCCATCCCATCAGAACATTCAGCAATACGGCGCTTGCCCAGAAAAGAACTCCCAGGTCTACAGCAAAGAAAACTATCCAGGTAACAGAAGCAGCTGTTCTGACGTACTTATTATATCTTCTCCCTAAGTATTCAGGGATAGTGTACATTCCGCCTTTCCAGAAATAAGGAATAAAAATGAAAGCAGCGAGCAGCATAGCAGGTACGGATCCGATCCAATCGAAATTCCCTACTGAAATACCATATCTATAAGCTTGTCCCGAAACGCCCACAAAATCAAGCGCACCGATATCAGAAACCACGATTGACATACCGATTGCCCAGAATGGTAAACTTCTTCCGCCTAGAAAATAGTCTTCTGAAGTATCAACAAATCTTTTGAAGTAATATCCTAATAGTAGAATGCCAATTAAATATGCTATCACAACAAAATAATCTATTCCAGCAAGCATATAGTATTTCTCCTAATTATTCATAAAAATTATAACTTTCAGCTATGCTCGTTCAATCTTTGATATAAAGCCAAAAGGAAATCTCTATTATCAGCAGACAGATATTTCATTGTTCCGCCCATTCTGCTGAAAGTTTTTAAGTATCTTAAATAGTAAGCAGGATCAGTGGCAGGCGGTTCACCATCTGCCCAATCCCAAGTGCTTTTTGCTAAATCGACTATAAGCATATAATGATTATCAATATGCTCTCCCTTCCGGATATGAACATTCTGTGACATGGAAAGGGATTTTTCGAATATCATCGGTGACATTACAGCAGAACCAACTGACATGTAAACACCATTTTCGAGTTGATTTATTTGATTTGCAAAAGTTAAAAAATCGCGCAATGCCGTTCTTCCGATAGCGGCCCCGTGATTTAGGGGATGTGTGTATATAATATCATGTCCTATCATCGGATGACCGGTAAACGGGATACCTAGTCTATAAGCAGCAGATTGAATACAATATTGTTTATATGGAAACGGTATTTCCATCCAGCCGGACGGAAGGTCAAACTTTTTTATTGTATCCAATAAGTCCAATGCGGCTGCAGTTTTTTCAGGATCGGCAGAATAATCTTTCACGATCTGACCGATCTCTTCTTCAGTTGGAATTTGAATTCCTTCATTCTCGATCATACTGCCGACCGATTCGCCATATCCTTTATTCTCAAATGCCCCAACAACTATTGCAAGATTTATATATTTACCGGTCTCTTCCCAGATGCCGAACTGCCCCATATTTACATTAGTTTTAACATCTTCACTGCTGACACCTTGATAAGCAAATTCCCAATCATGAATAATTCCGGCGCCGTTTGTTGCCAAATGTGTGAGCCATCCTTCTTCCATTAATTTGATTATTGTTGGAGCCATGCAATTCTTTATTGTATGCGCCCCCATGGTTAACATTACCGGTGCGTCTTTCTCTTTAGCCTTTATAATCCGCTCAACTGTATCGTTAACAATCTTGTTAAATATTTCTGAATCGTTTGAAGGCTTTTGTGTAACAGGAATTTGGTCTTTTTCAATATTGACTTTATTATATCTTTCGGAAAGAGACTTAACATTTAACCTGCTTCTATCAAATTGAGGATACGGCATAGATATCACCTAAATCATTAAATTTCAAGTAAATAAGTTAGTTTTTGAGTGTGTTTATGTTCTTAGACAAACGAATGACACAATCGATTGTCTAATTTATAATTACTATTAGGAATAGTCAAGTTAAATTTCATTTTTAATGTAAATTAATCAAATTTAAATTTTATAATTACATTTTTAAGAATTTTAAAATTGTCGAATATCTTGGGCGTTTTTAGAAATATAAGTCTTTAATTTTTCATATCTTACAACGTTACAAATTCATATTTTTCACTCAATCTAGCTGCTTTTTTAACATAAAGATATAAAAGGCTTACAATGAAAAGATTAATTGTAGTTTTATTTGGATTACTATTTTTCATTTCTGCATGTGGTATTGAGAAAACGAATACTATGAAACTTGCGGCAGGCAGTGGTAATGCCGGATTTAAAGACGGCAACCCGGCAGACTTGAATAAACCCATACGGTTAGCGCCATATACTGATAGTTTAATAGTATTCGCAGATATTAACAATCACGCGATTAGAATTGCCACATTAAACGGAAATGTTACAACTATTGCCGGCGGTCCTGATAAAAAGGGTTATCAAGATGGTCCGGCTGATAAGGCTAAATTTAATTCTCCGCACGGTGTTGCTTATGATAAAGTGAATGATATAATTTATGTTGCTGAAGCGGGCAATCATGATATTCGTGTCATTTCGAAAAATGCGGATGGAAAGTTTGTAGTATCAACACTAACCGGTGTTCCCGGTAAAGCCGGATTCAGAGACGGACCGGCAGATTCGGCAAAATTCATTTCTCCCCATGCTGTTGCAATAGATGATAACGGCGGGATACTTGTTGCTGATATTGGTAATGCCCGAGTAAGATTGATCAAAGACGGTGTGGTTTCAACTGTAGCTGGCACTGGTGAAGCTGGGACAAAAGATGGGAAACCAAGCGAAGCAACGTTCAAATATGTTATGGATATTGTCCCTTTTGGTAATATAATTTACGTAGCAGATGCCGGCAGTCACCAAATAAGAAAAATAGTCCCGGGAAAAGAAGTTACTACGCTTAGTCTGAAAGATACACTCAGCACACCACACGGCATTGCAATTGACAGTGAAGGGAATATTTATATCGCAGATATGGGAACTCACAGAATATTGGAAGTTTATCCGGATGGAAAAGTTAAGGCGATAGCCGGTACTGGTAAATTAGGGCATGGGCTTTTAGAATTGAATAAACCGGCGGCTGTACTTGTTCACGCGGGTTATCTCTGGATCGCCGATCTGAACAATCACCAAATTAAAGTTTTAGAATTCCAAAAATAAGGGAAAAGAGATGAATAATTATCCAAGATATGTCTTGGGCATACTATTATTATTAACAACTTTTGTAGCAGCGCAGGAATTTGACACAGAGCGAATTCCTATAGGGGATCAAGCAAGAAAATATAATTTCTGTTCGGTAAAACTTGATAAAATTCTGGATACAAAATCGAACAAGGAACTAACTTTTGATAATTTGATATCAGAGTTAGGAAATTATCGCATTGTGATGATCGGCGAAACACATACCAATCAGCTTCATCATGACGTTCAGTTTGATATCATAAAGGGATTAACAGAATCCGGGAAAAAAGTAATTTTAGCTTTGGAAATGTTCAATTCGAAACAAGATGAAGCTCTTGCAAAATGGAGCAGCGGAGAAACTGACGAATCAACTTTTATGCAGCAGACAAATTTTCTTGTTACTTGGAGTCACAACTACAGATATTACAAAGCCATATTTGACTACACACGCGAAAAACATATTCCCATGTATGGTGTTAATGTTGAAAGAAAATACGCCTCAAAAATTGGAAGAGGCGGATTATCGAGTTTAACATCAGAAGAAAAAGCAGCAATTCCTGAAGTGGATACTTCAAATATTGAGCATAGATTTTTCGTAAAAGTTGCAATGGAAGGAATGAGTGCAACTATGCCTGCTCAATTTAACAATATGTATCAAGCTCAATCTTTGTGGGATACCGCAATGGGTGAAGGAGCGATCAAAGCAGCGAAAGAAAATCCGGATGCTGTTGTCGTTGTACTTGCCGGCAGCGGACATGTTGTGTATAATCTTGGAATTGGCAGAATAATTAAAGATCGCAGCGACCTTCCATTTGCTTCCGTAGTTACAGTCGATGTGCCCGATAAATCTGAAGAGAGCACAATGATGATGATGAGGAAAGACGTGAAAAAAGAGGGAATGAAAACTGACTCATCGAAAAATAAAAAAATGGATCATTCTTCCCCTCATTCAAATCCTCACTCCATGATGGGAATGGATTCAACCCCGAACAAAATTGTTATTAGAAGTCTTGGCGATTATCTTTGGGGAAAGAAAGAGATGAAGCAAGATAAATATCCTGCTTTTGGCTTCAGCATTAATGAATTTGATGGAGAAGGCTTCCCTATCAAACGCGTATTGCCAAATACTATTGCTTATGAAAACGGACTTAGAAAAGGTGATATAATTTTAGCAATTGACGGAACAACTTTTAAAAATTCATTCGAGTTAAAAAAATATTTACAATTCAAAAATTGGGATGAAAAAATCTCTTTTGAATTGATGAGAGATGGTGAGAAAGAAAATATCACTTTTATAATCAAACCGGTTGAGAAGGACGAAGATTAATATAACCCTTTTGTGATGACCAACTTCTCTGGATGGAGTTGGTCTATCAATTGAACCAAAGTATGAATTAGAAAAACATTACTGCATATTCGACTAATTCACTCTTAGCGTTTAACCATTTATGCGTTATATCTTTGGGGGTTAAACACAAAAACCGGGTAAGTCGGAACATGTCCAATTCCATATTGTTTATTTTCTTTTTTACCTTGCTCATTCCAATTCTATTTATAATCTCGCTTTAGTTTTCCGAAACTAACTCTTCAACATCACATCTATTACACTCAAATTGAAGTGTTACATGATTAATATCAAATTTGTCGTGAAGTGATTTTTCAACTTCCTCTAAGAGCAATTCTGTTTTACTTACCGTCATGTCTTCAACTTTTACATGCGCCTCAAAGTGTATATCTTTTTCATTTACTTTCCAAAGATGCACATGATGAATACTTTCAATCCCATCAATTTTATCTATTTCTACTTCAATTTTATCGAGCGATACTTCATCAGGCGCACCCATCATCAGAATGCGGATTGCTTCTTTAACAATTTCCCAACTTTCTTTAATAATATAAAGTGAGATCAAAACGGTGATAACAGGATCTATCCAATATATCTTATAATAGTATATAAAAACTCCGCCGATAATAACACCAACACTGGAAATTGCATCACTAAAAAGATGCAGGTATGCCGACCGGATATTCATATTTTCTTTTGCACCGGATTTCAAAAGTAGAGTTCCCGCAATATTGGCTGCCAAACCTACCGAAGCAACAATTATCATTATGCTGCCTTTAATCGGCTCGGGATTTACAAACCTGTTGTAAGCTTCAAAGAATAAATAGAGACTTATACCAATAAGAACTGAAGCATTGAAAACTGCTGCTAAAATCTCTGCCCTCTTATACCCAAAAGTAAATCTATAATCCTTCGGCTTTTTATTTAAGCGTATAGCAATGTAACTTATAATAACAGCAATCCCATCACTGAAGTTGTGCATCGCATCTGAAATTAAGGAAAGACTTCCCGAAATAATACCGCCGATTATTTCAGCGATAGTTATTGTAAAATTCAACAGAATAGTTATGAATAAACGAGTTCCGCTTGTTTCTGACGAATGTGAATGATCGTGTGAATGTCCCATAATAGTAATTTTAATTTATGACGAAATAGAAGTATCTGTTTTTTAAACTTGTGTTACTCCAAAAAATATCCGCTTGCAAGTTCAGTAAATTCCTTAACTTGTTTCTCGATCCAATTGTTATCATACTTTAATTCATTGGCAATTAGTTCTGCTATAAACGGCGCAGCTTCAATGCTTGCCCTGGCATCAAGGAATAATGCACGAACACGTCTGGCAAGAAAGTCCTCAACCGTTCTAGCCATTTCATTACGAACCGCCCAAACAACTTCTGCTTTTAGATAAGGCAGCTTTGGATGTATCTTCTCGACCAAATTTTTATCCGCAACTATTAATTCGTTAATCTTCCCTTTTTCCGCACCGTAATAATAAAGTGGTTCTGAGAAATCAATGTTTTTTACATAACCATGAATAGCCATATGTTTTGTAACACACTCTTTCTCTTCAAGGGCGCCGACAAGAATTGCTTTATCAACAACATCCTCCGCCATTCTTCGGTACGTTGTCCACTTGCCTCCTGTAACCGTAATCAGACCGGATCGGGAAACTGTGATCACATGTTTACGGGATATTTCTTTAGTTTCTTTATCTCCATCAGGTGCGGCTAACGGACGAAGTCCGGCAAAGATGCTAAGGATATCTTTCCTGCTAGGATCTTTTTTTAAATATTTTGATGAAGTGGAAATGAGAAATTCTATTTCCTCATCTAAAGCCCGCGGTTCAAGGGAATGTGTCTGAACCGGTGTATCAGTTGTACCGACAATAACCTTGCCATGCCAAGGGACAGCAAAAAGAACTCTTCCGTCTGAAGTATTCGGGATCATAATTGCAGAATCACCTTGTAGGAATGAGTTGTCTAATACAATATGGACACCTTGACTCGGTTGGATCATTGGTCTGGCAGAGGGATCATCAAGTTTTGTTACATCATCGGCAAACACTCCAGCGGCATTTATCAATGTTCTGCCTTTTACAGTATGGCGCTTACCGGATTCCATATCTTCAAAGACCATTCCTTCCAGTAGATCATAATTACCCTTGGTAAAATCGACTGCTTTGGCATAATTCAAAACCACTGCGCCATTCTCTATTGCGGTTTGAGCCAGATTGACCGCAAGACGCGAATCATCGAATTGCCCGTCATAATAGATCACCCCACCGAGCAATCCTTTCTCGTCCAGATTTGGTATAGCTTTCAGCGTTTCGTCCTTCGATATTTTTTCCGATGGACCAATTCCAAGTTTGCCCGCCATACCATCATAAACTTTCATACCGATATTGTAGAAAGGACCTTCCCACCACTCGTATATAGGAATTATGAATTTTTGATTCCTTACAAGATGAGGGGCATTACGAAAAAGCAATCCGCGCTCATGAAGCGCTTCGAATACAAGTGATAGATCTCCTTGGGCTAGATAACGTACACCGCCGTGAACAAGTTTTGTGCTGCGGCTTGAAGTTCCCTTTGCAAAGTCGACCTGCTCAACTAGTAATGTTTCGAAACCTCGAGATGCTGCATCAACAGCGGTTCCCAAACCTGTAGCGCCGCCTCCGATAATAATTACATCCCAAATTTTATCCGGATTATCTTTAACTTTGTTAAGTAATAAACTTCTGTTCATTTTATTAGCTGGTTAACTTTTTAATATATTGTTCAAATTCAAGAAGATAGGAATTACGATTTGCAAGTTTACGGATCTCTTCGATATTATTCCGAACCGCATCCTCGCCTCTTTTAATTATTTTCTCCATTTTATCAAAATCTGCCCAGGTAAGCTTTCTCACTTTCGGACGAATAACCAAATCGGCTTCTTTCAACCGTGCTTTGGATAAATGAAACGAAGTAATATCTCCGGAACGGGAAAGTACATCAATAATATTCACCGGTTTGTCTACTCTTTTCAAACAGTGCATTACATCAACTGCCAGAACGCGATCTGCCCCTGTTTCTTTAACCCTGCCGACAGGTACACTTTCCGATGCGCTTCCATCAACAAGGAAATAATCATCTATTTGTACAGGGGGGAATATTCCCGGTATGGCAGAACTGGCGCGAAGTATTTCCCGTAAATCCCCTTTAGCAAAATTAATTTCTTCTCCCGAAAGCAGATCGGTTGCAATTGCCGAAAACTTTATCTTAAGATTTTCTATTCGAGTATCGGGTAAACCAGAGTATAAATTGCTAGTGGTCTCTTCGTCAAAAAAAGAAGTTTTCTGAAGCGATTTAAGAACTTGAAAACGGAAACCCAAATAATCCCAAAATTCCTCAAGGAACCCTTTATCGGAAGTATCTTGATCTTCTTTCAGTTCGTCAAGTTGTAAATCTTGAAATTTCGGTTCTTGCAAAGACTTAAATACATGCTCTTCTACCTCTACGGCACTACCGTAATAAGCATACAACCCGCCTATGATCGCACCCATACTGCATCCGGTAATATTTGTTATTTTGATTTCTTCTTGCTCAAGAACTTTTAAAACCCCGATATGAGCCAGTCCTCTTGCGCCGCCGCCGCCAAGCGCTAATCCAATTCCTACCATAATTTTCCTTTCGATCTTGTTTTATTTTTCTTTCAAATTCAAACTTGAAAAGAATGAAATGATGCTTTCCCTGCTCAACATTCCCACAATCTTATTTTCCTCGAGAACCGGCATTTGATTGAAACCCTCCTTATCCATTGCTTTCAAGGCATCGGTTAATGGGTAGTTTATTTCAACTGTTTTTACTTGGTCAAGAGGTTTCATTACATCAGTAACTTTTGTTTTCTCCCAATCATTCTGCGAAACATTTTTAATATCATGGACTGTCAGAAGTCCAATGTACTTGCCGTAATCTTCCACTAAAAAAGAACGCCTATGACGAGTTAGAATTTCATTTTGAACAAATTCTGCAATAGTAGTATCTGCAGGTACCAAGCCGTAAGCCTTTGTCATCGCTTCCTCTACAGTATGCCCGCCCAGGTATTTTGTAAATTTTTCTCTTTGTATCTGAGCAAAAGCAGCGCTCTCAAGGAACCAGCCAATGAAAGACATCCACAGTCCATCGATGAAATAGCCCGCCATCATTTCGAGGAAGCCTATCATAATTACAAAGAATCCGAAAATTCTTCCGACACCAGCTGCTAATTTATTTGCTTTATCAAAATCTTTTGTTCGCGCCCAAATTATCGCACGAAGTATTCTACCTCCGTCAAGAGGAAATCCTGGAAGGATATTGAAAAACCCTAGGAATAAGTTTATCAATCCCAAATAATGGAACAACGCATAAAGGTATTCATTCCCTTTTGTAACAGCAGCCAAACCATAAAATAAACCAGCTAATAAAAAAGTAACAACCGGCCCGGCAACAGATATTAAAAATTCTTCTTTCGGATTACGCGGTTCTTCCCCAATTTCAGAAATTCCACCGAATATAAAAAGTTTAACCTGTTTTACTTTATAATTGAATTTTTTTGCAACTAGGGAGTGCCCTATTTCATGCAGCAGCACGCTTACAAAAAAAAGTATTGAGGTTATTCCCCCGATCAGCCAATAATAAACATGCGACCAGTTTTTGTACTCGCTTGGGAAATAACTTCCGGCAAGTATCCATGTTACAAAGAATAAGACTAAGAACCATGAATAGTCAAATGTTAACGGTATCCCGAATAGCTTCCCGAATCTTACTTGATTTTTTTTGAAAGATGTTTTCATATTATTTTCCAAATACTTTTCTGATATTAACATCAGAAGAAATTGTTAATTTATCCACGAGGATATATTTTACGGCTGAGTTCTAAGCAAGTCAGCAATATATTAAGTTTAACTTGAACTACTCCGTAGTTCCTTTTGGTTTTGTCACATCTAACCACGGATTTCATCCGTGGTTATTAAAACTTTGACTGCTTCGCAGTCAATAAGAACTGTGAAACAGTTCAAATTATAGTAACTATGGGTAAAACCCATAGTTAAGAAGAAATAAAAAACAATATACAACCCCAACGGGGTTGAAGTATAATTGCTGAGTTAATTAGAACTCAGCAATTATACTTAAAATGTAATTTAAAACAACACAATAATAAAACTTAAAGCAATAATAATAGAAAATCCTATTATAGCTTGCTTTTTGATTGATGTTCCGCCGAGCATTAATGCATATATCATCTTAACAGCGTTGTTACTAGCCGTAGCAATAATTGTAGCTGAAACAACTGTAGCAATTGAAATACTTGCGCTTATATCTTGAAATAAATTCAAGATATAAGGGTCAATGTCGGTAACACCAACAATCAGCGAAAGGATATTGATCCCTTCATTTCCAAAGTTAGAGACCACATAATTCGTTAATACTGCAAACAGCGAAAAGAGAAGTCCAAATATTAGTGCTGTTCTAAATTCAAGTGGATTTTTATCCGGTTCAACTTTAAATTTTTCTTCCGATGATTTTGAATTTTTCAGAAAAATAAAACTGATCACTGCAGAAGCAATAATCAATAATAAAAATGGCAACACCAATTCGTAAGCTACCTGCCGGTTGAATATCCATGCAAGGATAAAAATTCTAAAATACATTACTCCTGTAGCGCTGATAATTCCTGCCGCCGTTTTTGTTGAAGCATTTTTGTTTTTACTCTTTTTAGCAAGAATAACAGTTGTCGCTGTACTGCTGTATAACCCCCCCAAAATTGCTGTTAACATTATACCGGAATTAGGAAAAATAAATTTTTTCAGAATATAACTAGAATATGATATCCCTGATATTGCAACTATTGTTAGCCAAAATTGATACGGAGATATATTAATACTTTTAGAAATCGGTTCATGCGGAAGAAGGGGTAAAATAACACCGGCAATAATTATAAATTTTGCAAGGATCGTAAATTCATCACGACCAAATTTTCTTGTGAACTCGAAAAGATCTTCTTTGATCTCAACGATGATCAATACGGTAACAATAACCAGCATCACTAACCAGGAAGGCTGCAAGTAGATCAACGGAGCCAATGAGTATGTTATCATTGCGATAATTACAGAAGTAAGTCCAAACTTATTTTGAATTTTTATTTTGAAGTAATAAGCAATCCCAAGCAGAAACAGCAATCCGCCGCCGCCTAAAAGGAAAGGAAGCATTGTCGATTTATCAATGACATATAAAATAAAACCGAGTATCCCAACTAAAGCGAATGTCCTATCGGTACCGAAAAGAAAGTCAACATTTTCATTGAGATGATGGCGTCTCTGCTCTAATCCGAGTATTAGCGACATAAGTGCAACTAAGATAAAATTCTGTAAATCTATTGGTATTGACTTAATTACTTCCATATCCATTTTTATTTTTTCGCAGTAATCACTTAAAGCTATTGAACTAATCGTTTAATTTATTAAACAGTTCTTTCGCATTATTTCCTCTTAAATAGTCAACAAGTCCTAAAAGTCCGTCGGTTAGATATCGAGCGTTAAAACCATTTTCCAAAAGAAATATTCTACCCATTATTGCACGGTCGTAATGCGGACATGCTGTAACTACCAACTTTGATTTATCGATTTCATCAAGTCTGCCAGGTAATTCGTTCAAAGGAATATTTTTCGCAAAAGAAATATTCCAGGCTTCATACTCTTCGTGAAAGCGGACATCGATGAACTGCACTTCATCTTTTTTTACCAATTCCAATAATTCCGGAATTTGTATTTTCATTTTCTTTCTCTCTTCATAATTAAATTTTGAGAGATAACTTTCATACATTATTCCTGCTCCGCTTTCCACTTTAATTTGTCCTAAACATTTAAGAGTCTGGTCTAAAAAGGTTATTTCCGTCATTGCGAGGCGTTTTTTGCCGAAGCAATCTGCTGATTTTAACCTAAATTCTAAAGATTGCTTCGCTTCGCTCGCAATGACATTATTAATTTTTACTTTTTAGACTAGACTCATTTAATTTTAATCAAAAATATTTTTGTGAATGGATGAACCGATCATTATCATTGCTGTTCCATCAATTAATAAACTGATCCCAACAAGCAACCCGATTAACCAGAGTGAGCTAATGGGCCAGCCGATCAAAAATATAAAAGCTATAAATATTGAGATCAAACCGTTAAACATCATCCAAACCCAACCTTTAAGAGGTCGTAATTCCAAGCCGAACATTATTCCCGCAAATCCGTCAAAGAGGAAATATATGATCAACATCAATCCGATTGCCGCCACACCTGTCATTGGTCTGTAAAGTATAAGCAGCCCGATTGAAAATAGTAAGAAGGGCTTAAACCAGGCTATCCATTTTGAATTATAACTTTTCATCACGTGATACCCTGATATAAAACTTCCTATCACAAGCATCCAACCAATAAAAAAGGAAATTGTGAGTGAAGTCAACTCCGGCAGAAAGATACTAATCAATCCGATGATCAGCAGTAGAATTCCAGCAACAAGTGAATGAGTTTTAAATTGGTTTCTTACATCTTCCTCCATAAAATACTTTTGCATTTTATTCCTCCTTGTTTATACTTTTATGATAATGTATTTTTTTAAATTCCCTGGCTCGTACTTTTCTGTATAAATATTCCACCACAAAAGATGCAGCAAATGTAATTATCGTACCGTAAAAAACTGTTCTTTGGTCAACCCATTGAAAATAGAGTAGAAGAAGAAAAACTAAACTTACCAGAAGTAAATTGAAAGATATTATAATAGCACTGCCACCTACTTCTTTCACCAGCTTTAGATGGGAGATCATTACAAAAACGTATATCATTGTAAAGACGGAACTTGTAATTGCGGCAACCCCGCCGATATCAAAAAGAAGTGCGAACAACATACCTAAGCCGGCTGTGATGTATAGTCCCTCATTTGTACCGAACCATTCCTTACGCTCGAAAAATTCTGGAAGTTCTCCTTCTTTTGCAAACGAATATGCAGTGTTTGCGCCTCCGTAAAGCGTTGCGTTGAGTGCCGATGAAATTGAAAAAAGCGCGCCGATCGAAATTAATAGGAACCCGAAGCTCCCGAGAAAAGGCTGAGCCGCAACGGCAAGTGCATTTTCCTGCGAAGCAATAAGCTGTTTAAGCGGCAGATTACCAACAGCAGCAAGTGCAACCGAGACATAAATAATTGATACTATTATTATGCTGATAATTATTGCTTTTGGTACGTTCTTCTGCGGTTCCTCCATATTCTCCGACATGTTTGTTACTAGTCCAAAACCCATGTAGGAAAGAAAGAATATCACAGAAGCATGAATCATTCCGCTTACGTGAGATGAATCAAACGAGGGAGCAATCAATTCAGGTTTTATTGTAAATAATCCGCCGACAATAAACACACCTAGAATCAGTAGTTTTATAAGAACAATATAAAACTCAGCTTTACCAACGGCTTTCGAACCAAAAAAATTTAGTACCGTAAAAAATGAGATTACAAATACAACTGTAATCCCTATAGACAACGGGCTTGAAGTAATTCCTATGAGTGGAATAAAATAACCTGCAAACCCTTTTGCAAAAAGTGAGATGGAAACAACGTAACTCAACCACATTAGGACACTTAGACTTCCAGTAATGATAGTATCCCCGAAACTTTTTAATACATAAGCGATCGGACCGGCATTTGAAACAATTTTTCTCCCGAATTTCATATATGAATAAGCAACGGCAAAAGCATAGAACGCAGATAGAATAAATGTTTCCGGCAGATCCTGCTTTGCTATTTCAGCACCGACACCAAAAATGGAGAATATACTCGCACCCACCATAGTGCCTACTGCCATTGAAATTGCGCCAATCAGTGTTATTTTTTTACTCATTTGTTAGTATCCTTTAGAAGACCGAAACATTGATATATTTGTCAGGATTTTTTTTAATATCAGAAACTAATGAATCGATAGAACTGATAGCTTGATTTAGGTTATTATATAGGGAATCATTCTGCATTAAATTTCCCATACTCCCTTTCCCCTCATTTAATTTAGCCAGCAAGGAATCCAATTTAACAGCAGCAGATGATGATTTATTCAAAAACTCCGATAAATTATCTGAACTTTTTGAAAGGGATTTTATTAATTCAGAAATATCTTTTTTGTTCTCAGAAGTTATTTCATTCAAATTAGTCAAAGTATTATGCAGATCGACATTGACCACCTGTTTCGTACTCGTGATTGTTTCAGATAATTCTCTTAAGATAAACTCTACATTTTTTTGTGTTTCATCACCTGTAAGTGTATCCAGATTATTCAATATCTTATTGATTTTCGGTTCAAGATCTTTTACGTCAGTTATTAAACTTTCCAAACCGCTTGTACTTGATGCACCTTTGACCGTAGCATTTTCAAGCAGATAAGTTTTAGATGAACCTGGTGAAATTTCAATTACTTTACCACCAATAAGGCTATAATCCTTTACCTCGAATTTAGAATCAACCGGAATACTATCAATCCCTTCAATTTTCAATTTCAGTAAAACTTGGTTATTTGATATTTCGGCACCACTAACTGTTCCTACTTTAAGTCCCTTAAAATAGACATCGTCGCCTCGATTTATTCCATTTGCATTATCTACTATCAAATTTACCGGCAATCCGGTAACAAAAAAATTTGACTTACCAAGGATCAAAATTCCGACAATAACAATCAATGTTGCTATTGACATTGTTAATCCGATAAGAAATTCATTCTTTTTAGTATTCATCAAGTAATTTTTCCTCTAATAAAATCATTAAATATTTGATTTTCCTGCGTCCACATTTTTTTTGCCTCACATGTGACAATTATTTTTCCTTCAAAGAGCATTGAGGTATAATCAGAAATTTTTTCCACACCTTGAATATCGTGACTTATTATAAGTGAGGTTATCCCCATTTCTACATTTATTTTCTTTATTAAATTATTAATAATATTCGATAAAACTGGGTCCAGTCCTGTTGTCGGCTCATCATACAGTAAATATTTTGGTCTCATTGCTATTGCTCTGGCAATTGCTGCCCGTTTCAACATCCCACCGCTCAATTCATCGGGATAGATATTTTCAATATTTTTTAACCCAACTGATTCAAGACTTTCTTTGATTCTTTTTTTTCTTTCAGACTCACCTAAATGTTTCTGAATTTGTAAAGCAAGATCAATGTTTGTACCTACAGTCATTGAATCCCACAATGCCCCTTCTTGAAAAACGAGAGCCATTTTAGGACGTATTAATTTATTAAATTCTTCTTCATCAAAACCGGTAGTATCAATACCGTCAATTTCAATATTCCCACTATCTGGTTCCAGCAATCCAATAATATTTTTCAGAAGTACCGATTTCCCTGTTCCGCTTTTTCCTATTATAGTAAGAATTTTACCTTCTTCGACGGTCAAATCAACGCCGTTAAGAACTTTTAAGCTTCCAAATGATTTATGTAAATTACTTAATTTTATCATATAAAAAACATAATTGCTGAAATAACATAATCTAACATCAAAACATCAACAGAAGCCCAAACCACCGCCAAAGTTGTTGCTTTACCTACTCCCCTAGCACCTCTTCTGGAATTGAATCCGAAATAGGAACCGAAAATAACAATTACAATACCGAATATAAAAGCTTTAATAAGACTTGCGAATACATCGCTGACAAAAAAACTATGATGCATACCTTTCAAAAAACCAGCCCAACTTAAATTTATTGTAAAATAGGCTGAAACAAAACCCGCTATAATTCCAAAAAAATCCGCGAACACCAATAGCGCTGGAACAGCAAACATGGCTGCTACTAAGCGAGGCATTACTAAGTATTCAACAGGGTCAATAGCAAAACTACGCAGAGCATCAATCTGTTCGGTAACTTTCATTGTGCCTAGCTCTGCAGCAATTCCGGCAGCAACCCTGCCTGATAAAATTAACCCAATAATTATTGGACCCATTTCCAGCAGTATCGATCGAAGAATAAGTCCACCTTCAAGCCATGCCGGGGTAAGAGGGCTCATTTGTGTCCCAATTTGAACCCCGAGCGCTAACCCGATAAAAATAGATGTTATAATTACTATTGGTAAAGATCTTCGCCCAATATAAATAAACTGTTCAATTATCTGACTAAAATAAAGATGGAATTTTCGTATGGATGCAAAAGCATGGAACAACATTATGCTCAACCGACCATAACCTTCGATAACAGATTTTGTCTGTCTTCCTATTTTTTCAATATGACCAGTAAGGTTCATTAATTTAATATACTATTTTACAAGAACAACAGGAATATGCGATTTACGTGCAACTTTTTCTGCCGTACTTCCCAATAACATTCTTTCAACTGCATTTACACCTTGATGACCTAAAAATATAGAAGTAACTTTTTTCTGCTCCGCTGTTTCTAAAATAACATTAAAAGGAACACCTTCTTTCATCATGATTCTCACTTTCTTGAAACCGGCTTTTTCAAATTCTGCTTTCCACTTTATTAAATTATTCTCGGCAATTTTTGATAAGCTATCCATCAGGTTAAGATTCTGAATTTCTATATCACCTATTGTATCCAAATACGGAAATATTCTGTTATCCAGAACATTAAGAATAATCAATTCTTTAGCACATCCAGCCAGTTTCTTAAGTTCTTTTTTAACTTTCACAGAGTGCTCTGAAAAATCGGTTGGGAATAATATTTTACGCAACATTTTTAACTCCTATTTTTATCTTATTAAATTAGATCAATACCACTGTAATGTCAGATTTACGGGCAATCTTTTCTGCCGTACTTCCCAACATAATTCCATCTATTTTTTTATCATGTCCTTTATGCCCAAGAAAAATTGATGTCATATTTTTCTCTTTTGCATAATCCAAAATAGTTGTAAAAGGTGTACCTGTTACAATATCAGTTGTAACTTTTAATCCTGCTTTTTCCATCTCTATTTTCCATTCATCCAATTTCATCTGAAATTTTATTTTTAGAGTTTTCTCCAACTTAAAACTTCCGAAGCTGAAACTATCTATATATTCTGAAAAAGCCAGTTTCCTTTCGTCCATAATATGTATCATTACCACCTTTCCAATTCCGCAATCGGACATTTTTTTTAATTTATCTTTAACTCTTACAGAAGCTTCCGAAAAATCGTTTGGGAATAATATTCTTTTTAACATTGTTTTTCCTTTTTCTTAATTGGTTCTTAAATTATGTTTTTTAAAAATTTTATGAAACAGCATATTATCCTTAATTACTTGGCGATAAAAAATTACTTTAACAACATCGTTAAACAAGAACCAGAAGATCGCATAAGCCCAAACAATACCAGCCCATTCCCAACCAATTGCTGGAATGTACCAACCATAAACACTTATTAAGGTACCAAATACAGCAGTTGCAAATGAAGCCCAAAATAAACGTGGTGCAGGCAGCGGCTTTTTGAAAAACCAGTCGGTTGTTCTTGTGTTGTAGATTGTGCCGTGTCCGGCAACTATTAATTTAACAAAAATAATCGATTGAATCATAGGCTGTGATAATTGAGTTAAGGTTTCCAATAAAAAGAAAATTAGAAACGAAGAAATAACGCCTGCTACACCTAAGAGGGTTGATAATCCAAATAGTTCGCGGTTATTCCACCGAACTGGTTCTTGATCAATTCTTGTATTATCATAGCATATGGTTAGAATAGGAATATCGTTCAACAATGCTAGCAGTATTATCATAAATGCGGTTACCGGATAAAAGTTAAATAACACAATTGACAATGTCATAAAGATTATAACACGAATTGTTTCGGCAATTCTATAAATTGCATAACTTTTCATTCGTTCAAAAATGATCCTTGCCAACTTAACGGCATCAATAATTACGGAAATACCCGGAGCCAGCAGAACCAGGTCGGCTGCAGCACGTGCGGCATCAGTTGCATCTGAAACTGCAATGCCGGCATCGGCTTTTTTGAGCGCCGGAGCATCGTTAACACCGTCACCAGTCATCCCGACAATATGATTCCCTTTCTGTAATTTATCAACGATCATATATTTATCTTCTGGAAAGACTTGAGAAAATCCGCTTACGCTTTCAATTACATTAACAATTTCGGATTCATGCATTTTTATATGATCGTGTCCAATATCTTCCATATTAAACGTATTTTCAATTTCCTTAGTTATCTCTGCAGCAAATTCTTTTGCTTTCGATTCCTCCAAATCCGGATTTAATTTTTTATGTATTGCTTTTGCTAAAATATTAGTCATAGTAAGGAATTCTTTACTATGGTTTCTTTTTAACTCTTCGGCTTTAATTATATTAGGTTTCAATCCCAACTTAAGAGCAATTTGATTGGCGATAGCATTATTATCACCGGTAACCATTTTTACATCAAGTCCTAATTTCTGTGCTTCAGATATTGTTTCTTTTGCATCATCCCTCGGAGGATCATATAATGGGATGAGTCCTACATATTCGTATTTCTTTTCATTGTTCCTTTTAATTGCAACACCAAGAGTTCTATAAGCATCTTTAGCAAGGGCATCTACATGCTTTAAAACCGTTTCCGATTTAATACTACCCACGCACAAATTCAGAATAACCTGAGGGGCGCCTTTTGTTACAACAAATTCATCGGAATTGGAACTAATAATTGCTTCGGTGCGTTTACTAACCGGATCGAAAGGGATGAATTTTTTCTGTTTATACTTTGATAATTCATCATAATGATTATGTTCTTTAAGATACTCATAAATAGGTATTTCAATTGGATCGTGATTTTCTTCCTTTGAAGCCAGAGCTGCATAAAGCATTAAATTATCAGCAGTGAACTTCCCAAAAAGAATAGGTTCAGCAGTTGTCATTTTATTCTTGGTCAGCGTACCGGTTTTATCGGAGCAGAGAATATCAATTCCTGCAAGTTCCTCAATAGCAGCAAGTCGGCTTACTATTGCTTTTTTCTTTGCTAAAGTCATTGCTCCGACAGCCATTGTAACTGTAAGCACAGCAGGCAAGGCAACCGGAATTGCGGCAACTGTCAGGACTAGAGTAAATCTCAGAATATCGAGCATATTTTCGTCTCGATAAATTGCAGCAAGAAGAATAATTACCGCCATAATTATTGTTGTAAAAATTAGATAATTACCAACTTTAATAACCATTTTTTGGAAATGGCTTTTTTGTTCTTTCTCTGCTTTAGCTACTAATGCAACAGTTTTACCGAAATATGTATTTAATGCGGTACCTATAACCACAGCAACCATTTCTCCTTGTTTTGCTATTGAATTTGCGTAAGCTATATCATTTGCTTTCTTTGATACGGGAAGGGATTCTCCGGTTAATGCAGCTTGATCAACTTGTAAATATTCACCTTCCAATAGTTTTACATCAGCCGGAATAATTTCCCCGATTTTAATTTTAATTATATCACCGGGTACTAAAAACTTTGCATCAACATTGTTAAACTTCCCACCTCTAAGTACTGTGGCTGTCCTGGCAAGTTTATCTTTCAATACTTTAAGTGCATTTAAAGCTTTACTCTCCTGCCATAAGTCTAATCCGGCATTAACGAGAAGTAACGTCATAATTATTCCAAAGTCTTCCCACTTTTGAACTAAAGCGGAAAGAATGGCAGCTACTTCAATCATCCAAGGGATCGGTCCCCAAAATCGTCTGAATATTCTGTGAAAAAATGATTCCTCTTTATCAGGTATTTCGTTCAAACCATATTCATCAATTCTTTTTTTAGCTTCTTCTTCTGTAAGACCGTTTTTGATATCGGATTTTAATTCATTTATTACTTCATTTGAGCTTAGTTTTTGATAATCATCAATTTCCATTTTGTTCCTAAACCCCATTTTTAATTTACTACATAATAATAAATTTACTAAATTTTAACCACAGAATTTTCAGAATCTCCGAAAGGCACAGCAATTTGTTTATCAGCTTTTTCTTCATTAAACCAATGAATCCCATCAGCCACATATCTAAACTGATACTCACCGCCTACCGGAACTCTTACTGATACAGAGTATGTTCCTTTTGAGTTTGTTTTTTTAAATTGATGAGCGTTTTGATCCCAATCATTAAATTCACCAACTACACTTATCTTTTTGTACTTATCACCAATACTTTTAGGTATTGTAAATGTAATTGTACATTCGTTTTGGTTTTTTAAATATTTCTTTCTCATTGACATAGTTTCATCTCCTAGATTATTAAAAGTATTTGCAATTCTTTATCATTAATCCCCAAGTAATGTCGGTATAACTTATAACACCTATTAGTTTATCGCCTTCAACAACTGGAAGCTGTTTTACTTTATTAGCCAGCATCAACGCTCCTGCTTCTATTAATGGGAACTCCGGTTTAACGGTTTCAGGTTCTTTTGTCATTATCTCCCTGACAGGTTTGTTAATTAATGCCAGTACATGTTCCTCAATGTTCTCCGGGAAAAGAATGTTTTCATCTGCATGAGTAAGAAATTCAACATAGCTTGGCAATAAATGACGAAACAGATCAGTGTAAGTAATAATACCAATTAGTTCATCATCTTTCTCAGTTACAAGAACATACCTAATATTAAATTGATGCAAAAGCTGATTCAACCTTTTTATAGGAGTATCTGATGATACCGTAACAAAGTTTGTTCTCATAAAATTTTTTACTCTCATAATATACCTCCCTAGAATCAATAAATAACGGTTTCTTATTTGTTATTTATCAATCCTAATGTTAAACTGCCTACAAAATAAATCTTTAAATTCAATTTTTAAATGTACTACCACAACAAAAAGGTCAGCTCCTTTTATGTAATTATTTTTAATCTCCTGGTTAATACATTTATCAGCGATAATGACTTTAATGTTTTTTATTCCATAAGATCCAAAATAAGAAACGGCTTTGATTTGATTATAGGACGCTTCATCATTTTTGTTACTTGATGTTAGTAATATAGAATTATAATCTTTTACTGCTGCTAGGTGAACAAATCTTTGAAGAGCTTTTGAAGCTACAAAATTACTGTTGTAGGCTATTAGAATATTTTTAATTTTCATATACGTTTCATGCACCGCTAAAATGTGGATAACCGAATAGTTTAATAATTCACTCAAAAATATTCCCTTTTTATCGAAGGTCTCCAATTGAAAATATGTTCTCAATCCTAAAATAACCAGATCATAAAATCGAGAATATTCAAGAATTTTATCGCAGGGAATAATTGGGATCTTCTCTATTACAAAATCCACACTTTCCATTTTCAATTTGTAAATAAACATTAGGGAAATTACAACTAATTTTTTTGGCTTCTTTTCCCTACTATTTTCTAATTTATTCGTCCAATAAACTCCTACACTTGAGACCACACCTCCTAAAATCATCCATATCCGGAATACCCATGGTTGTCATACCATATATAGTTATATTATGTTCCCTGGTAATATCTAAAGTGTAATCAACTGCTACATTTAAACAGGACAAAGAATCAAGCGGGACAAAAATTCTTTTTACGCCACATATTATTTAACTGTCTTAGTCAAATAATAAAATTATTTTACTTATAATTTTATAAATTAGCTTTATTATAAAAATTTTTACAAAAAGAATTAAATGAAGAAACCAGAATTTAACTTAGGTAAACGAAAACCTCCAGATTTAGAAATTAATAAACCATCCGATAAACAGAAAGCTAAAAATCCATGGACAAGTTTTATTTGGTATTTATTAATGACTTTGTTCTTCATTTATTTATTTCAAATGCCGTTCAAACCAAACAAAGAAGAAATTCCGTATAGTCAATTTTTAGAATATCTGGACAGCAACAAAATAGACTCATGTACCGTTAGTGCTAACAGTATCTCAGGAATATTAAAAATAAAAGATAAAAAAACCGGCAAGAAAAAATTTTTTGTTACTGTTCCGTTAAAAAATAATGTTTTAGCCAAAGAACTTCAGAAACATGGTGTGAAATATAACGTTGTTGTAGAAAAGAATAATGTTTTAATGAACTTCTTACTATGGTGGATTTTACCGATTGTATTTTTTGTTTTTATTTGGTATTACATTTCCAAAAAAGCCGGAAAAGCGGGAGGCTCATTCTTAAATTTAGGACAAAATAAAGTCCATATCCACCCTAATAATCTGCCTAGAGTTACGTTTAAAGATGTTGCCGGTGTTAATGAAGCAAAACAAGAATTAAAAGAAAGTATTGATTTTTTAAAAAATCCGATGCACTTTCAAAGATTAGGCGGCAGAATGCCGAAAGGAGTTTTATTGGTGGGACCTCCCGGAACAGGTAAAACATTATTAGCCCGTGCTGTCGCCGGTGAATCCGGCGTACCCTTTTTCAACATTAACGGTTCGGAATTTATTGAAATGTTTGTCGGTGTTGGTGCTGCACGTGTGCGTGATTTATTCGAACAGGCAAAACAAAAAGCTCCGTGTATCATATTTATTGATGAGTTGGATGCCATCGGTCGAGCGAGGGGCGGACCCTCGGTGATTGGCGGACATGATGAACGCGAACAGACACTTAACCAGCTATTGGTAGAAATGGATGGATTTAATACTGCTTCGGGTGTAATTGTTATGGCAGCAACAAACCGTCCTGAAATTTTAGACAAAGCGCTATTAAGAGCCGGTAGATTTGATAGACAAATAGTTGTAGATAAACCGGATTTGAAAGATAGAATTGAAATTCTGAATATTCATGTTCGAAAAATTAAATTAGGAAAAGATATCGATCTCGAAGTTGTTGCTCAACGCACACCTGGTTTTGTTGGCGCCGATTTAGAAAATATTGCAAACGAAGCGGCTTTAATGGCAGCAAGGAACAATCACAAATCCGTTATGATGAGTGATTTTGAAATGGCAATAGATAGAGTTATTGCCGGACCCGAGAAAAAAAATAGAACGCTTGGAAAAGAAGAAAAACATAGGGTTGCCTATCACGAATCCGGGCATACTTTGGTTGCGGAAATTGTTCCTACAGGTGAACCGGTACATAAAGTCTCCATTATACCGCGTGGAATGGGAGCACTTGGTTATACGCTTCAACTACCTGTACACGAAAAATTCTTATCAACGAAAAATGAACTTAACGACCAGCTTGCTATTTTACTGGGCGGCAGAGTTGCCGAAGAATTAATTTTCGGCGACATATCCAGCGG
>UOGD01000323.1_pt1 | contig 26827 bp, 24 predicted proteins | sample 1989731 | NCBI WGS metagenome assembly UOGD01 (sample SAMEA4712198, study PRJEB27164) | hydrothermal vent metagenome | biome: marine basaltic hydrothermal vent biome; feature: marine hydrothermal vent; material: mineral | place: Pacific Ocean | collected 2011-06-14/2011-07-23 | depth 1691 m | reverse complement strand
CTAAAAATTACAGCAGCCCTATTTTATTGAATAATATTTATTGCTCAAAACAGAATGCCAAGATAGGTTATTCAAAAGTTTCTACAATAAAAATGAAAATTTTGAAGCTAATATTTTTTTTATTAACATTTAAATTCCGTACAACGAATAAGGGAACCAGCATGAAAACATTAATTTATCAAATTTTAAATATACTCCTTGTGTTATCCGTCTTTTGTTTTTTTACCACAGATTCATTTGCTCAGGAAGAAAGAACTAGTAATTCTGTGGACTCAATAAAGTCACAAATAGTCTTTAATCCTAAATATGAGAAAATCAAATCCAGAGTAAGTTATGTACCGGGCATTAAGGTTATTAGGGGTGAAACTCAATTGATCGTTCCGGAGCATGAAAGCTTTTGTCCGGCAGGCAGTGTTTTTAAGTACAACAACGGAGATATTCAAGTATATGATAGACGCTCGGTTGATGGCGGAAAGACCTGGCAGCAAGTTGATCTTATATTGGAGAATTCAACTTTTCAGTATCCTGAGCCTGATGGCGAGGTGATCATGTTTCGTTCCCAAAACTCAGGTGGAGGTTCTTCAAGTGCGGGACGACCGGAATTTTCTCTACAGCAAACTGATAAGGAAGGAGTTTTCGAGGCTGATTTTTTCCGTTCAAATGACAATGGTCTTACCAGGGTAAGTGATCCTGCTAAAATATTCTTGCCTAAAGAGTTATATGAATTGACAGGAGTTTTATGCCGTAAGATAGTCAGAATTAAAGATGGGAGCTTATTGGTAAGTATGTACGCCAGAAATACTAAAGGGAATAATATTGAACGGCAATTCCGAACAATTACACTCCGCTCGGAAGATAGGGGTAAGACATGGCACTATTTATCAACAATTGCATTTGATGGGAGAGAAGATACTAGAGGAGAAGGTTTTGACGAAACTTCACTGCTGGTTCTGGATGACGGTAGAATTTTTAGCTTCATTAGATCCGGCGCCAGTTATCAGGCTTCTCTTGGTAGTTCCAATAATAATGATTGGGATAACAAGATGCCTTTTAGTTATGGAAAACAGACCCCTATTTACATGAGTATTTCGAGTGACGGAGGAAAAACTTGGAGCAATGCCGACCCGATAACCACTCACGGAGTTTGGCCGGATGCAATTCAATTGGAAAACGGGATCATTGCCGTCAGCTACGGGCGACCTGGAAACTGGCTTATGTTTAACGATAACAAGAGCGAAAGTTGGGGACCAATTATTCCTTTTTATAATGACCTTTATCCGCCTGATTGCGGTAATTATGTTTCCATAGAAGAAGTTGCTCCGAATATTCTATTAGTTGTCTATTCACGGACAAATCCCAATGACTATTGGCAAAGTGAACTTGTGGGTACATATTTTCAAGTAAAACGAGTTGTGGAATAGTTTGATTATTCGGATAAATAAATTGTTTGAGTCATATACTTTGTTACAGTTTAAATATTTAAAATACTCTTAAAATTGTCATTCCCGATCCGTAAGGGGATGGACTTCAAAGTATAAAAATTATTATATACAAATCGTGAATTGGTTTTCGGAATTTGATTTTGACGTCACGGACCATTCAGTGACGTCTGTACTTTGGTATTCCGGTCAACGAATGCCTGTCCGCCATCTTGTTGGGCGGGGTCGTTAACCTCAATTTTTAAGAACAAATTTTTCCGAAAACCAATCTGGGCTAAGTATAGAATCACTATTCTCAGCAATTCATGTTCATTTTATTTAATCAATTATCATTATATTTCGAATTAAAATTTTCAAAGTAATTTTTCCGGTAATATGAATTCAAAATATGAAGCCGTTATAGGGCTTGAAGTACATGCACAACTTTCCACCGAGTCAAAAATTTTTTGTGGATGTTCCACAAAATTCGGATCAGAGCCTAACTCTAATGTCTGCCCGGTTTGTTTAGGACACCCCGGCGTACTTCCGGTACTGAATAAAAAGGTAGTGGAATATGCAGTGTTAATGGGGCTGGCAGTAAACTGTAAGATCAATGAGCGCTCGATCTTTGCAAGGAAAAATTACTTTTATCCCGATCTTCCAAAGGGTTGGCAGACAAGTCAATTTGAAGAACCTATCTGCGGTTACGGTTATATGGATGTTATAACTTCTGACGGAACCGAACGACGTTTGGGTATAACACGGATCCATATGGAAGAAGATGCAGGAAAATCAATTCATGATCAAGGGTCTGATACACTTGTTGACCTTAACAGAAGCGGCGTTCCGCTGATCGAAATTGTAAGCGAACCTGATATGCGCAGCGCTGAGGAAGCTTATCTCTATCTCACCAAAATAAAACAGATATTAACTTATCTCGATATCTGCAACGGTAATATGGAAGAAGGTTCACTCCGCTGTGATGCAAATATTTCTATCCGCCTTAAAGGTGAAACAGAACTCGGCACAAAGACAGAAGTAAAGAACATGAACTCTTTCCGGAATGTTGAAAAAGCAATAAATGTTGAGATTGAAAGACAAGTTGATATTCTTGAAGACGGCGGTAGAATTACTCAAGAGACACTTTTATGGGATGCAGACTTGGAAGATGTTTTCCCGATGAGAAGCAAAGAAGAGTCACACGACTACCGTTATTTTCCCGAACCTGATCTGATGCCGGTTGTGGTTGATGAAGATTGGAAAAACGAGATAAGAAAAGATCTGCCTGAATTACCTGAAGTACGAATGGAAAGGTTCATCTCGCAATTCAATCTGCCGAAGTATGATGCTGAGATACTAACAAGCACAAAACCTCTTGCAGATTATTATGAAAAGGTAATAACCGTTACGGACGATTATAAATCCGCAAGCAACTGGGTAATGGGCGATGTACTTAAAATTATTAAGGAAGAAAAAATCGAGATCACCGATTTCCCAATATCACCGGAGAACTTGGGTAAATTAATAAATTTAATTAATGAAAAAACCATCAGCGGAAAGATCGCAAAAGATATTTTCCCCGAAATGCTGAAGACCGGCAGCGATCCGGCAAAGATAGTAAAAGAAAAAGATCTGGTTCAAATTACCGATACTTCTGCATTGGAATCCATTGTTGATACTATCATTGCAAACAATCAACCTCAAGTTGAGCAGTATCTTAAAGGGAAAGAGACCGTTATCGGGTTTTTTGTCGGACAAGTAATGCGCGAGACCAAGGGAAAGGCTAATCCCCAAGCGGTGAATGAGATACTGCGTTCGAAACTCAATGCCCTAAAATAGTTTTTAAGTTACGGTAAACAGATCTTCCCTAATATAGTTGCCCTACTAGCGCCGGTAGTTCTGGGAATGTTTGCCGCATTACCGCTTATTGTTTCGTTTGCCAGAACGGCAAAGCATATCGCTTCTTTTGCATCGGATGATACACCTATCTCATCGATCACTTTTACCTCCGTTTTCTTACCGAAGTAATCAGCTAAGGATTGATAAAGAAATTTATTTTTTGCACCGCCGCCGCTTACAATAAGTTCATCGATCTCTACTTCCTTTTTAATAAACTTCTCGTAGTTTCTATGAACCGCATATGCAGTAAATTTTGAAACCGTATGAAGCCAATCCTCTGACGGAACATCGGCAAACTCCTCAAGCAACGGAGCTAAAAATTCCTCTCCGTAATACTCTCTTCCTGTTGACTTTGGCGGCGCTGCTTCTATGAAAGAATCTTGTGTGATCAGAGCAATAAAAAGATCATCATTTATTTTTCCGGAACTAGCAACTTCTCCATCTTTATCAAATTCTTTTTCATAAAACTTTTTCATCAGCAAGTCAATCATCATGTTGCCCGGTCCTGTATCAAATGCAAGAACATCGTGCTGTTTACCGTTTTTATGCAGAACTGTGATATTGGAAATGCCTCCGATATTGAGAAGCGCTCTGTTCTTTTCTGCCGAATGAAATATTATATAATCAAAATAAGGAACTAGCGGCGCCCCTTGTCCGCCAAGGGCTACATCACCCGTTCTAAAATCCCCTACCGTTATTATTCCCGAAAGCTTTGCCAATACGGAAGGATCGCCTATCTGCAGAGTTGACGAAATTTGATGATCGAAAAAGTTCACTTTCTCCGGGAGATGATGAATTGTCTGACCGTGACTTCCGATAAGATCGATCATTGACTTATCAAAATCAATTTGTTCGCACAATGAATCAATCGCCTCGTTATAAATTTGCGGGATAAGAAAATTCAATCTCGAAATATCTTCAACGTTGCTCGTCTCTTTAACAGAATTTTTTAGAATGATCTCCTTCAATCCGTAAGGGAAAGGATAATCCAAAAAGCCGATCAGATTGATCTTTGTTTCAACCCAATTACCTATGATCTCCACCAATGCGGCGTCCACTCCGTCTAATGATGTTCCCGACATTAAGCCGATCACATATTTATTGTTCTTTTTTGATAAGTCGATTAACTTTTGCATATTACTCTCCGGAAAGTTTAATCATTAAACTATTTTAAAATAATCAATTCATTTGTTTCTTACTAAATAAAAAGAGAGAATATGGAACAACTTTTAGGAGCGCATACATCTGTTGCCGGCGGAGTTTCAAAGTCCGTACCTTTAGCAGAGAAGCTTGGCTTTACGGCAATGCAGATATTCACAAAGAACAATAACCGCTGGGCAGCAAAACCGCTTGAGGAAAACGAGGTTCTGAATTTTAAATCGTTGTTAGCAAAGTCACCGATTAAATTTGTTGTATCGCATGATTCATACCTGATTAACCTCTGTGCAAAAGACGAAAGCAACTTAGAAAAGTCTCGTGAATCTTTCGTTGATGAGTTGGAAAGATGCAAGATCCTTGGAATTGAATATCTGAATTTTCACCCAGGCGCACACGGCGGACAAGGTGAAGAAGAGGCAATTAAAATAATTGCAGAATCGTTAAATATTGCTCATCAAAAAACGAAAGGTTTTAAAGTAAGCAGTATGCTTGAACTTACAGCCGGACAAGGGACAAACTTAGGTTACCGCTTTGAGCACATTGCAAAAATAATTGAACTTGTTGATGAATCGGATCGGATGACAGCTTGCATTGATACTGCTCACATATTTGCAGCCGGATACAATATTAAGGATGAAACAGAATATGATAAAGTAATAAAAGATTTTGATGAAATTATCGGACTGGACAGACTGAAGTGCTTTCATATGAACGACAGCAAAAAGGATTTGGGCAGCAGAGTAGATAGACATGAACATATCGGGAAAGGATTTATAGGGCTTGAAGGATTCAGAAATATTATGAATGATCCCCGTTTGACTCACATCCCAAAAATATTGGAAACACCAAAAGGAAAAGAACAGCTTGAAGATATAGAAAATTTAAGAGTCTTAAAAAGTTTGATAGAATAGTCGGCGATTCGGGGAGAAAATAATTTCGATTCACAAACCGTTGAAACGGTTAACAGTTCTCGTAAGTTCTTATTAACCCACGACTTAAGTCGTGGGTTAATAGCAAAAAGAGTATAAATTGAACCAGTTCACTGGTTTTTATTCTTCCATTTAACTGGAAAAATATTTCTTGTTTTACCTGTAATTTATTATTTTTTGCAATTTTATTTTTCTCCCTGATTGCTGAGAATAGTTAGGGAAAAATTAAGAGATGTACTAAGAACAAAATGGTTTTCGGAAAATAGTACAGACGTCACTGAATGGTCAATGACGTCCAAGTCAAATTCCGAAAACCAATTTGTGTTATGATAAATCATTAACAAAGAAATCCGGCTTTTATAAACAAAACTAAATCGGCAGATCTTCCTCTGTCGGATAGGATTGTTCCTCAACCGGAGGCAGTTCTCCGTGATGGATATCTAAATTTTCGAAACGCGCATATTCCTTAATGAACATCAATTTAGCTTCACCAACCGGACCGTTACGCTGTTTACCGATAATTACTTCAGCTATCCCTTCTGTCGGATCACCGTTAGGAAATTGTGATATTTTATATACTTCCGGTCTGTAAAGGAAAAGAACTACATCTGCATCCTGCTCAATTGCGCCGGATTCTCTAAGGTGCGAGAGCATCGGTCTTTTATCCGTTGTAGATTCTACCGATCTGTTCAACTGCGAGAGAGCCAGCACGGGTACGTTCAATTCTTTTGCAAGGGCTTTTAATGATCTTGATATTATCGATATCTCGCGCTCTCTGCTTTCAACTCTTCCCCCGCCTGACATAAGTTGAAGATAATCGATAATTACCATTCCGATATTTTTTTCTTTTTTTAGTCTTCTGGCTTTTGCCCGCATTTCCAGCACTGTAAGTCCGGGAGTATCATCAATATAAATTGGTGCGGAGCCAAGCTTATGAACAGTTCTGCTAATTTTAGGTCCTTCCGATGCTCTGAATCTTCCGGTCCTTAAACTTTGAGCGTCGATACGCGCTTCGGCTGAGATCAGTCTTGTTGCAAGCTGAATTGTCGCCATTTCCAAGCTGAAAATAGCTACGGGAACTTTATCATCAACAGCAGCATTGCGTGCAATGGAAAGGGCAAATGCTGTTTTACCCATCGAAGGTCTTGCTGCAATTACGATCAAATCCGATTTTTGAAAACCTCCGAGCAGATCATCTAACTGATGATAACCTGATGGCACAGAAAAAGCGCCTAATTTCTGCGAGTGGATTGCTTCGATCAATTCCAATGCTTCCTTAACGGCTTTACCCATTGAGGTAAACGACTCTTTAGTTCCCTCCTGCGAAATACCGAACATTTTTGTTTCCGCTTCATCAAGGAGATCGAATACATCTTCCGTACCTTCGTAAGCCGAAGACGCAACTTCCAATGATGTTGTGATCAGTTTACGCAATATCCATTTTTCAAGAACTATCCTTGCATGATAGTCAACATTCGCAGCGGATGCAATATCCTGGGATAACTTTGTTATATATGCGACGCCGCCGGCATCCTCGGCTTTACCTTCTTTCCTTAGTTCTTCGTAAAGTGTTACCGTATCAACCGGTTCGTTTGCTTCGTAGAGAGATTGGATCGAACTAAAAAGGGTTCTGTGTTTGGGATCGAAAAACGAATCGGTTTTAAGAATTTCAAATACTCTCGGAATAGCATCGTTATTCAAGAGCATGGCGCCGATCACCTGCCTTTCCACTTCAACAACCGAGGGCGGTTGTTTTGAAACGGATTTTAATTTTTCAAAATCGTAGTTCTCTTTTTCCGATGCCATTTTAACTACCCGTTAATTCATCATAAAGTTTTCTAACTTTCTGCACATCTTCCCACGTTCCCTTTTTCCAATGAGGGTTTCGCAGTAAAGCTGCCGGATGGTATGTTACCATCAACTTAATGCCGTTCAGCTCGTGATCTTCGCTGCGCATCTTTGTAAGCGAGTCATTATTATTCAGCATAACGTTTGACGCTACTTTACCCAAGCATAAGATTATCTTGGGTTTTATTAATTCTATCTGCCGAAATAAATACGGTTTACAAACTTCACGCTCAGACGGAAGAGGATCGCGATTATTAGGAGGACGACACTTTAAAATGTTCGCAATATAAACTTCTTCTCTCTCAAAATTAATTGCTTTAAGGATATCTGTCAATAGTTTTCCGGCTCTTCCTACAAAGGGAATTCCCTGTTTGTCCTCATCTGCGCCGGGTGCTTCCCCGATCAGCATCAGATCTGCATTTGGATTACCAACGCCGAAAACAAATTTATTTCGCGTGGCGCCCAGAGAACATTTTTGACAGTCATGTATATTCTCATACAATTCATCTAGAGTTTTATAGCTCATTAAATCCGAGTTGAATAAGTCCGTAGTTTCACTCACTATTGTACTTGTTTTTTGTGCTGTATCATTAGCATCTCTGTAAACAGTATTACTGCCATTTACGGTTAAATCAGGAATATCAATTTGCTCAAAGAGTTCATCACCGAAGGTTTCTCTCTGTTCAGCTAATGCAGTCTTGAGCCAATATTTAATGTCCTCACTCATAAATACAGCTAATTTTTTTATTCGCTAAAAATTTCACTTTTATCGCGGTATCTGAATTTTAATTTACCGTCGATCAATTCATGCAGAGCACGAAGATGAGATTTTTCTCTCTTTTCAAATTCCAAGGAAATTCTTTCCTGATCAGGATTTCCTCTCTCTTCAAATTCATCCTCTATTGTAGGAATCATAGTACTCAAAAGTGTATTGAATTCCAATCTGTTTTCGTCATTTATCTGACGCGCTCTTCTGGCAGCCACAACAACAGCTTCATAGATGTTACTTGTGTGCTCTTCCAGTTTTTTCATATTAATTGGTTTTATCGGCATTTAATCCTCCGTGTTTAGTTCTTTATTTAAAATTTCATAAACTTCTTTTTTTGCTCGTTCAAGGTCATCATTAACAACAACATAATCAAAATATTTCTGATACCCTATCTCCATCTCCGCTCTTTCAATTCTTTTCTGCAAATCTTCATCCGATTCCGTTTTTCTGTCACGTAAACGTCTTTTTAATTCCTCAATGCTGGGCGGACTAATAAATATAGCAACAGCATCGGGATATTCCTTTTTAATTTTCAGTGCACCTTTAACATCAACTTCAAGAACAACGGACTTACCATTTTCCATTTTTGAATTAATGAAACTTTTCAGAGTACCATAATAATAACCATAAAAACTTTCCCACTCAACAAACTCATTCTGTTCTATTTTCTTTTTGAATTCATCTTCAGTTATAAAAAAGTAATCAACTCCATCTTTTTCAACACCTCTTTTCTCCCTTGTGGTGGCAGAGATCGAAAACACCAATTCCGGAAATTTTTTAAGCGCACCTCTAACAATAGTTGTTTTACCTGAACCGCTCGGCGCTGAAAAGATGACAATTTTACCCATATTTATTCTATATTCTGAACTTGTTCACGGATCTTTTCCAATTCTTCTTTTATCAGAATTGCTTTATTTGTAATATCGAGGGATACCGATTTATTACTGAGCGTATTTGCTTCTCTATTCATTTCCTGAACAAGAAAATTCAATTTTTTCCCTGCTTCTTTTCCATTTTCTAATGTATTCAAAAATTGTTTTAAGTGACTATCCAATCGAACCGCTTCTTCTGTAATATCGTATTTTTCGGCAAGAAGAGCCAACTCCATATTTAGCCGATCGTCACAATCACTAATGTTCCCAACAAGATCAGCAGCTCTTTCTTTAAGTTTTGCAAAATATTCTTCAACCGAATCTCTTCCCAGTTCACTGATATCCTTATTCCATTCAACAATATTATCTATTCTATTTTTAAGATCGGAAACCAGCATTTCACCTTCGGCATATCTCATCTTCAGCATTTCATCAATTGCTTCAAGCAATGCATTCTTCACTAACTCTAATTCAGATTCAGAAAGATCATGATCAGAATCAGCGAACAGATTCGGATATGAAAGCAGATGGGATAATTGTAATTCTTCATTTATATTTGCTTCACTCTTTATTTTATTCAGAACTTCAACAGCATTTAAAACATTTTTACTCTCCATCTTAGAGGTCCCGTTGCTTATTCCATCCTTTGAAAGATTTATATTTAAACTCACCTTTCCGCGATTGATCTTTTGCTTGATCAAATTCCTCAATTCAATTTCCTTACTCGACAAATCTTTCGGCAGTCGGACTGATATATCCAAAAAACGACTATTCACACTTTTCACTTCCACTTCAAATGTGTAATCGTTCGAACTTCCGCTCGCTTTGCCGTAACCGGTCATACTTTGAATCATTAAAACCTCAAAAAAATAGGACTTTAAATATACTGAAAGTTGATAACTTATTACAGTAAATAAATTTAGGTCAAAAAAGAAATCGAAATTAAAATGCTTCGCCTATTGCAAAATGTATCTGCAATGTATCTTTCCAGAACCTCTGTCTCATCACAGGAACTCCACTTATCGGGTCATAGAGCTTAATACCGAAATCTAATCTGAAAGGAATGAAATCGGTATAATATCTAAAACCGAAACCGGTAGATACTGCAATTTGATCAAATCTGAATGACTTAGCATTTGCCCATGAATTACCCCAGTCCAAAAATAGTGCAGTACCAATATTACCAATCAGTCTGTTCCTCGTTTCAATGGAACCTTCCAGTAAAAATAGTCCGCCCGGCGCTGCTTGATCAAGTAATATCGCTTCCAGATCAACCGGGGATATACTTGTAAAGTCGAATTCACCAAAAGAAAATTCCGGTACAAGTTCCCGCGATTGCCAGCCTCTTACAGAGTTACTGCCGCCGGCAGTAAATCTCTGATTATATGGAACCGAAGATTCGAGTCCCTTATACACATCAATGAGCCCAACTCTTAACTTAATTCCAAATGCATTTTTATTTGAATGATAAATTGAAGGGAAAACACTGAAATCAATTTGTGTCCTAAAATATAAGGGACTTTTCAATTCTTCATTCGTTATTTTACTAAGTAATAAAGGAAGAGCGTTAGCATTACCAATAAGCAAGTTTGTTTTGTATCCGCGTGTCGGGAATGTAAAATCATCTGTTTTATTTGCCCCAAGGTTAAATGCCAAAAGTGTATTGTTGCTTGAAGTAACTTTTACAATTTTATCTGCTATTGCAGCAGCAAGAGAATCTTTTTGTTCAGGTGTTAGATTCTCAACATTATTAAGGTAACTTTTAAAAACATTTTCCAAGTAATTTTGTTGATAAAGCACTTTCAGATTCTCAAAGTTCCACGAAGTATTGAAGGAAGTTAAATATACAAACTCAGGCAACTCAAAATTAAAAGTAAATTTAAGTCCATTAGCAGTTGTATTATATTCATCTCTTCGCTTTTGTAAAGTTGTATAGAGTTCAGATCTGGTGAGAATATTTTCACCAAACAAAAATGGCTGTTCCAATATTAGTCTTAAATCTGCGTATCCGATTACAGTAGTATTATATACACTTATGTTCTTTAAAAATTCAAAAATGTTTTGTGATGCAATGGATCCATTCAGAGTTAATATTCTTGCACCTCCAAGGAAATTCTTTTTTGAAAATCCCACACTCAACCCTAAGTTAAATCTATTATCCTCGTTGTTCATAATTATTTCGGGAGCAATCTCATACATATTCCCGATTTCCGTTGATATATTTATCGGAACATTATTGCCAACTGTATCTTCTATTTCATTTTTTACATAAGCAATGTTAAAAAGATTTGTTCTGTACAATCTGCTTTGAGCTAATCTGATATTATATTCACTGTAAACATCTCCCTTGTTAAGATCAGCAACTTCTTTGATAAGTTCTGTATCCACCTCGTCTTTTCCAACACCGCTTTTTACAACATCTATTTCTGAAAGGCTGTATTTTTTTCCATGAGTAAAATATAACTTAGCCTCTACTTTGTTTTTCATAGTATCAATATAGATTGTAGTGCTGTCGAACTCTGCGAGCATATAACCATTGTTCCTAAGGTAATTAGTGATATTCGAATTTATCCCGGAAATTTTTGAGTACGAATAATTTTCAGTTGTATCAACACTGGTCATACCTTTAATCATTCTTTTGTGATAAGCGCTAAGATCATTAAGCCCAAATGCTGTGATCTTATTGATCCTGCTTAATCTTCCTTCTCTTATCTCGAATACAACGTAGCACTCATAATCCGTAGAATCCGGAAAATATGTTGAAGATATTTTTGCATCAAAGAAACCGTTATTAAAATAGAATGATTTAAGTTTCAGTTCTTCTTCAGGCAATGATAGCGAATCGAAATAAACCGCTTCTTCTCCAAGCCCTATAAGATTATTTAAGTATTGGGAAACAGAACCGGGCGACTCTCGCAAACTAATTACATCATTTAACTCCGCATCGGAGAAATAGGAGTTCCCGATATATGAAATAGATTCCAATTCATATTGTCTTTCGGATTGTGCAAAAACATTAAGGAAGAGAACCGCAGAAATTATGTTTAGGAGAATAAATTTCATCAATTAAAGTTTCTTGTTTTCTTAATGAACGATTTTCACTTTTGTGCCAATCTTTACATAAGGGAATATCTCATCAATACCTTCGTTACTAATAGATATTGAGCCGTTTGTCCAATTAAAAATGAACGGGAGATTTTTGAATATAAAATTATACGCTCCAATCCCTTGGATTCCAATATTCGCCCCTAATCTTGTTTTATTTGTGGGGCATCTGCCGGCATTATAAGATTCTATAATTTTATCATATTCAAACTTAGAAATATCCTTATTTTTATAAGCTTCGGCTGCATCTAGTTTATTCGGGAAATTCAACTTAAAAAACCTATAATAATCTTCACTTTTCTCAACGGAGCATATATAATACTCGCCAATCGGTGTTACATAATCTTCAACCGAACTCTTTATATCTTTTTGACTTCTGCCGAGAGAAGCTTTATATGATTTGACAAATACTGTATCGTTATAGATCATTAAACGGTGAGCCTTTTTATCAACAACCAAATTCATATCTGAAGTCAAGTCAAGATTTTTCTCGATAAGAATTTTCTCTAATGGTATCTCCCCGGTATTCTGCAGCATACCGTACAAAATCATACTTACGGAAAAGAGAGTCACACTCCCGATAAAATATATTATGTTTCTAATCATTACGATCTAAAGCTGTGAAAATTTACTCAGAAATAATTATAAACTTATTAATATACTAAAGATTAAATTGTTATTAAATAATGGAATTTGACCGGTTAAAAAAAATCCCACTTTTCAATCAAAAAGATTAAAACTAAGTGGGATAATTATTTAAAATTAATATTACTTTTATTTTATACGCCTGATGCTTCAACTACTGCAATTGCAGTCATATTAATTATATCATCAATTGACGCATTACGCTGAAGTACATGTATTGGTTTATTCATCCCCATCAGAATTGGTCCGAATACGGAAGCCGAAGAGAGATTTTCCATCAGTTTGTAAGCAATATTGCCGGCAGATAAATTCGGGAATATCAATACGTTTGCTCTGCCCTGTAATTTACTGAACTTAAATTCATTCTTCAAAAGCTCCGGCTGCAGCGCTGTAGCAACCTGCATTTCACCGTCACAGATTATGTCTGGTCGTCTTTCATTCACTATTCTAGCCGCCTCTTTAACTTTAACCGATTCGGGAGTTAGAACACTTCCGAAATCACTGAATGATAGCATAGCAACTTTAGGTTCCACATCAAAACCTTTTACAGTATCTGCTGCAGAAATTGCTATCTGTGCAAGTTCATCGGCATTAGGCGAAATGTTAACAGAAGTATCGGCAAAGAAGTATACCTTTCCGCTTCGTATAACAATATGTAAAGCAGAAACTTTTGTAACGCCTTCTTTCACACCTACACATTCTAAAGCAGGTTTAATCGTTGTCGGATAAAATGAATTAATTCCGCCTATCAATGTGTCGGCATCACCAACTTCCACCATCATTGAGCCGAAATAGTTGGGTCTCTGTATTAACTTCATCGCATAATTAAATGTAACGCCTTTTCTTTTTCTCTTATTGTGAAGAACTTCTGCATAAAGTTCTGCTTTTTCTGATTCCTTAGTATCAATTATCTTAAAATTAATAGCGTCAAAACCTAGTTCATCAATTTTTTTTAGAATCTTTTCTTCTCTTCCTAAAAGAATTGGGGATCCAATTCCTTCAACTGCAACCGTATTTGCGGCTTTAATTATTTTTTCTTCTTCACCTTCAGGATATACAACCCTTTTAGGATTTTTTACTGCTTTGTGAACCATTAGTCTTACAATTTCTTGAGAGAAACCGAGTCTTTCTTTCAACTGTTCTTCATATTCATGCCAATTTTCAATTTTAGTTCTGGCAACTCCGCTTTCGATAGCGGCTTTAGCAACTGCCGGCGCAACTCTCCAGAGAACTCTAGGGTCAAATGGTTTCGGGATAATATATTCTCTTCCAAATTCAAAATCCTGTCCGCTGTATGCTTTTAGCACCACATCGGGAACATCTTCTTTAGCTAGATCTGCCAATGCATGAACTGCAGCCATTTTCATTTCTTCGGTGATTGCTCGGGCTTTAACATCCAATGCGCCTCTAAAAATAAACGGGAAACCCAAAACATTGTTAACTTGATTAGGATAATCGCTTCTTCCGGTTGCCATTATCACATCGGGTCTTGCATCAACAGCATCCGGATAGGTTATTTCAGGATCGGGATTAGCCATAGCAAAAATTATCGGTGTGTCGTTCATTCCCTTAACCATCTCTTTTGTGAGCAAACCGCCTTTTGATAAACCGAGGAAAGCATCAGCTCCGTTTAGCGCATCTTCAAGTGAATCAAGTTTTTCATCCTGTGCAAAAGCTTGTTTATACTTGTTAATATCTGTTCTGCCTTTGTGTATGTGTCCCTTCGAATCGAACATTGAAATATTTTCCTGTTTCACTCCGGCAGTTACATAAAGATTGCTGCACGCAATTCCGGCAGCGCCTGCTCCAACAACTACTAATTTCATATCTTCAAGTTTTTTGCCGGCAATTTCAGCAGCGTTTATCAATGCAGCGCAGGATATAATTGCAGTACCATGCTGATCATCATGAAATACCGGAATATCCATCGTTTTTTTCAACTCACGTTCAATCTCGAAACACTCCGGCGCTTTTATATCTTCTAAATTTATCCCGCCGAAAGTCGGTTCGAGTAATTGAACTGCTCTAATAATTTCCTTTGGATCCTCAGTTTTTAGTTCCAGATCAAAGACATCAATATCTGCGAATCGTTTAAATAAAACTCCTTTACCTTCCATCACCGGTTTACTAGCCGCAGGGCCAATATTTCCTAATCCCAATACCGCAGTTCCGTTTGAAACAACAGCAACAAGATTTCCTTTTGCTGTATATTCATACACGTCATTTTCATTTTTTTCTATTTCCCTACACGGTTCAGCAACTCCAGGCGTATATGCCAAAGAAAGCTCCCGAGCTGTATAGCACGGCTTTGTTGCTGTAACTTCAACTTTTCCTTTACGCCCTTCACTATGATACCTGAGAGCTTCTTCTCTAGTAATGCTCATTGTTTTATCCTCTAAAATTTAAAATCTAATATTTAAAAATTGTAATTATTTTTGTAGAAACAAAGACAGAATAGTGGAAGAATGATTTTTTATTGTTTTAAAATAAAAAAAGCCGACTTGGTCAGTCGGCTAGTTGAGTTCAATCTTTATATTTCCATAATTTCTTTTTCTTTATGTGCAATCATCTCATCGATAGTTTTAGAATGATTGTCGGTTACCTTTTGAATATCAGCTTCAGCATCGTGTCTTAAATCTTCCGATAGTTCTTTCTCTTTTTCCATTTTTTTCAGTTTGTCATTTGCTTCACGTCTAACATTTCTTAATGCTACCTTTGCATCTTCGCCAAATTTTTTAACCAATTTTACCAGATCTTTTCTTCTTTCTTCGGTTAGAGGCGGAATTGGTACTTTGATGTTTGTACCATCGTTTATAGGGTTCAGACCAAGATTAGCAGAAAGAATTGCCTTATCAATTGCCTCGATCATTGATTTATCCCAAGGTGTAATAGCTAATGTATGGACGTCAAGAACAGTAACATTTCCAACTTGGTTCAACAGAGTAGGAGTTCCATAGTAATCGATTTTTATTCCATCCAATAATGCAGTTGTAGCTTTGCCGGTTCTTACTTTTGTAATTTCCTGTCTGAAAGCTTCAATAGTTTTATCCATCTTATGTTTTGCTTCTTTAATTATTGCATCCATAATAATTTCTCCATTTTCAAATTAAAATTTATGATCTACAATAGTTCCTACATCTTTACCACTTACAAGATCAAGTAAATTATTTTCTTTATTCATATTAAAAACAATCAACGGCACACTGTTTTCACGACAAAGAGTAATTGCAGTATGATCCATTACTCTCAAGTTTTGATGAATAACATCTTGATATGTAATTTCCTTATACTTAACTGCTTTGGAATTCTTTTCCGGATCATCGTCAAAAATACCGTCAACTCTGGTTCCTTTTATGATTGCGTCTGCGCAGATCTCAATTGCTCTTAGAGCGGCTGCAGTATCGGTACTAAAGTAAGGATGCCCAGTTCCAGCCCCGAAAATAACAACTCTTCCTTTTTCCAAATGTCGAACTGCTCTTCTTCTGATATAAGGTTCGGCAATTTCCTGCATAGTGATCGCAGTCATTAATCGTGTGTACATCCCGGCATTTTCAAATGCATTCTGGAGAGCAATGGCATTAATAATTGTTGCCAGCATTCCCATTTGATCACCGGCTACTCTATCAATTCCCTGATCTTCAGCATTTAATCCGCGATAAATATTCCCGCCGCCGATAACAATTCCAACTTCAACTCCAAGATTATGAATCTTTTTCACTTCGCGAGCAAAAAAGTTTAACATATCCGGATCAATACCGGTTTCCTTATCCCCCATAAGGGATTCACCGCTTAGCTTGAGTAAAATTCGATTGTACTTAAGTTTTGAGTCCATATTATGCCAAATATAATAAAAAAAAAGGTCTTATTAAAAATAAGACCTTTTAAAGAAAATAATTATTTTTTTTCATCACTCACATGATAACGATAAAAATTAGATAACTTAACATCGGAAGAATGTTCTTTATTAAAATCTGTAATAACATCCTTAACGGTTTTACTATTATCCTTAACATAAGTCTGCTCTGTTAGGCAAATTTCCTGAAAGAATTTATTCAATTTACCTTCAGCAATTTTTTCAAGAATCTGTTCAGGTTTCCCTTCCTTTCTTGAAATTTCCATGTAAATTTCTTTTTCCTTATCAATCACATCTTGGGGTACATCTTCACGATTTACATAAATCGGTTTCATAGCGGCAGCCTGCATTGCAATATCAGTAAGTGTGGATTTCAAACTGTCCTGATCAACACCTTCAACGTTATCCGCTTTAATAAGCACCGCTAATTTTGCGCCGTGATGAACGTAATCAGCAAATAATGAATTTTCGGCAGATTCTAATATGAATCTTGATATTTCAATTTTTTCACCGATCTTTCCAGTTATATTTGTTAGTTCTTCATTTACTTTTTTACCTTCAACTTCTGTCTCAAGCAGTTCTTCAATATTAGCCGGTTTGTTTGCAACTATTGCATCGAGAACAAAGTTTGCAAAGTTAATAAAGTCATCGCTGTTAGCAACGAAATCTGTTTCACAATTAACTTCCAAAATAAGTCCGGTCTTACCGTCATTCAATATTTTAGTTAAAACTACTCCTTCTTTTGCTGTTCTGTCAGCTCTTTTAGCAGCGACAGATGCGCCTTTTTTTCTAAGTATTTCAATTGCCTTTTCAAAATCGCCGTCAGCTTCAGTTAAAGCTTTCTTGCAATCCATCATTCCGGCACCGGTTTTATCACGCAATTCCTTAACTTGGGACGCTGTAATTACCATAATTATTAATTCCTTATATTTTATTTTTCTTTTATTTCTTCACTTTTATCTTCAGAATCAGACTTTTCTTCCGAAGATGCTTTTTCAGATGTTTCTTCAGCAGCAGATTCTTCTTTTACTTCTGCTTTAGGTTCTTCTTTTTCAACAACCGCTTCTTGTTCAGGAGCTTTTTCCTCAGTAGAACCTGCTTCTTTAACTACAGGGACTTCTTTAGTTTCTTCTATTTTAGTCTCTTCTGCTTTTACTTCTTTAGATTCAGATTCTGCTTTACTCTCTTCTTTATCCGGTTTCTTAGTTGCTTTACTTACTTTTTTACCTGTCTTTGAATCAAATCTAACTCTTCGTACTTTCGGTTTACCTTCTTTTCCGTCTTCAGCGCTTTCTTTTTCTCTTTCTTTTTTAAGTCTTTCATCTTCAGCAGCTTTTTCCGCTTTTAACTCCTGAGCTTTAGTATTTCCACTCATAACAGCATCTGCCATTACGCCGACTATCAGGTTTATTGATCTTCCGGCATCATCATTTGCAGGTATTACATAATCAATATAATCGGGGTCACAATTCGTATCAACAATTGCAAATACAGGAATATGTAATCTTTTTGCTTCATTAACAGCAATCGATTCTTTTTTAATATCCACAATAAATAAAGCGCCCGGCATTTTATTCATTGTTTCAACACCGTCGAGTACTTTCCTTAATTTATCTCGTTCACGTGTGCGAAACAATCTTTCTTTCTTGGTAATTTTTTCAAAAGTTCCGTCAGTTTCCATTTTTTCAATAGCCTGCATTCTTTTGATACTTTTTCTAATTGTAGAATAATTAGTAAGCATTCCGCCAAGCCATCTTTCACTTACCCAGTTACTGTAACTTCTTTTTGCTTCTTTGGCTATAATTGCTTTTGCTTGTTTCTTTGTCCCTACAAAAAGTATAGAATGTCCTTCCGAAACAATTTGTTCTAATTTATCAGCGGCTACATCGATAGCTTGTTGAGTTTTTTTAAGATCAATGATGTGGATCCCGTTCTTTTCCATAAAAATATATGGTTTCATCTTAGGGTTCCAACGGCGTGTCAGGTGACCAAAGTGCGCACCTGTTTCTAAAAGTTGCGTTAATTCAACTCGTGGCATAACATTACTCCTGTTTTTCTTCTACTTTTATCATCTTTGCCTCAAATCCATTTTAATGTAGGACACAGGGGGCAAATCCAAAAGTATGATTGGTTATATAATAAATTATCTTTTTGAAAATTGGAATCTTTTTCTAGCTTTCGGTTGTCCGTATTTCTTTCTTTCAACCATTCTAGGATCCCTTGTCAATAAACCTTCAGCCTTCAATGTAGGTCTGAAATCCGGATTTATCTCTATTAAAGCTCTGCTAATTCCTAAACGAATTGCTTCAGATTGACCGGTATATCCACCGCCCTTTACATTTGCAAGCACATCATAAGTACCTAATGTTTCAGTAATTGTAAAGGGAAGTATTACATCGTTTCTGTTTGTTTTCAAAGGAAAATACTTTTCAATTTCCTTTTTATTAACGGTAACATTACCGGAACCAGATCTTAAAATAACTCTGGCAACCGCATTTTTTCTTCTTCCAACAAATATCTTATCAGCCATTCAAATTCCTCTAATTAACACTTAATGCTTCAGGTTGTTGTGCTGCATGCGGATGATCGGCACCAGCATAAACTTTTAACTTTCTAACCAATTTTCTTCCCAATCTATTTTTAGGAAGCATACCTTTAACTGCTTTTTCGATTACAGCTTCAGGTTTCTTTTCCATCAATTCGGCAAAAGATGTTGTTCTTCCGCCACCTGGATAACCGGAATGTCTGAAGTATGTTTTCTGTAATTCCCTTTTACCAGTCATCTTAACTTTATCAGCGTTTATCACAATAACAAAATCGCCGGTATCCATGTTAGGCGTAAAAATTGCTTTGTTTTTACCACGGATAACACTTGCTGCTTTTGTAGCTAATCTACCAAGAACCTGGTCGGTTGCATCAATCACATACCATTTTCTATCGGCATCTTCGGTCTTGATGAATTTTGTTAATTTTTCCTGTTTCAAATCTAATCCTCCAATACGGCATATTTCATTTTACAAAAGAGTACAAAAATAAAGTTATTAATATTTAATGTCAAGAAAATGTGAACTGATTAATTTTCACTTTTGATCGGTTTTACCATCTTTTTCAAAAATATCGATTCAAATCTATTGAATACGAAATATTTTTTGTCAACTTGCCGACAAATGCTCAAGTTTCTCTCGTAAATTATCGGCTACCTGTCAGTTTTAAGTTCGTTTCTGTCTTAAGTTTTAGTTACAATTTTTCAATAAATAAATTTTAGGAGAAACAAAATGAAAAATCAATTTTCTATCTCGAAAGCAGTTATTGCCGGAGTGAACGGCACAATAGCAATGACCCTTTTTATGTTCATGGGTAATTTGATGGGCATCCAAATGAATATACCAAAAATGTTAGCTTCATTTTTCGGCGGTAATCTTATTATCGGCTGGGGAATGCATTTTATGATCGGAACTATCTTAGCAGTGAGCTATGGTTTGTTTTTCTATGATAAAATCAAGATCAGTAAACCATGGCTGCGAGGAGCAGTTTACGGAGTTATACCCTGGTTATTGGCTCAGTTGCTAGTCATGCCGATGATGACATCGATGAACGGCATGGGATTCTCTGCCGGATTGTTCTCCGGTTCCGCAATAATGGCAGCGGCAAGTTTAATGGCGCATCTTTTATTCGGCGCCGTAGTCGGATTAATTTACAGTCCTGCAAGAAGTGTTGTTCCGAACATAAGTCGCGGCTAATTGCTATACTTTGTAATCAATATGCTGTTCCAAATAGTTATTGGAACAGCATTGGTTTGGGAAATCATAATAATTTTTTATTTTTTTTGTTTTACAATTATTAACTAACCAAAAATATTATTATATTTGTGCCATGAAAATGAAAAATTTAGACATAACATCCGAAGCAAAGTTTAAAACCATACTTCACAAGTTAGGGTATTACTATACCTGCATCTGTTAAAGCCCACTTTAACACAAATCGCATATAATCAAATATATTTTTTTAAATTTCCAAAATAGGAATTACCATGGCTGTTAGTAAGAACAATGGTCTAGCCAGTTTTTCGGTTGACCTGTTAAAAATCAGAAAAGAGTATCAATCGTCAAGACCGATAAAATCATCGGCACAATTATTTATCAATGATCTGCTTCAATTATTGTTTCCGCATTTTTCAGAAAATGAATACTATAATTCCAACGAAATTGAAAGTAAGATCTATCTTCTGCGCAGAAACCTAAATATGATACTGGTCTCGCTTAACGGTGAATTAAAAGGCAAAGCTGAAAAATATGCAGGAGATTTTTTCGATAAACTTCCCTCAATACATGAAAATCTGTATAAGGATGCTCAGGCAATTTATGAGGGTGATCCGGCTGCTGAAAGTCTGGATGAGGTTATTTTAGCTTATCCCGGATTTTTCGCTATAGCTGTTTACAGAATTGCTCACGAACTTTACGAATTGAATGTTCCTCTGCTGCCGAGAGTTCTTTCCGAGTATGCGCATCAAATAACCGGTATCGATATTCATCCCGGAGCACAGATAGGAACATCATTTTTTATCGATCACGGAACAGGAATTGTGATCGGGGAAACCTCATCAATAGGAAAAAATGTTAAAATATATCAAGGCGTAACACTGGGAGCATTGAGCGTTCAAAAGGGATTGGCAAAGAAAAAGCGGCATCCAACCATTGAAGATAATGTGATAATTTATTCCAATGCGGTTATTCTCGGCGGTGATACAGTTATTGGCAAAGGCAGCACTATCGGAGGTAATGTTTGGCTTACCCGTTCTGTTCCGCCAAATTCAATTGTGCAGCACAGAAGTGAGATCAGTTTTAAAGATGAACTAAATAATAACGAATTAAATTTTATCATTTAATAAAAGGAAAACATCATGAAAGCATTAAACATATTAGATACAATAGGCAATACACCTCATATCAGAATTAATAAACTTTTTAGCGACAGCTCAAACGAGGTGTGGATAAAGTCTGAAAAATTCAATCCGGGCGGAAGCATTAAAGACAGAATAGCTCTTTCGATGGTTGCCGATGCAGAAGAAAAAGGGATACTAAAACCCGGGATGACAATTGTTGAACCGACATCAGGTAATACGGGAATCGGGTTAGCAATGGTTGCAGCAGTAAAAGGATACGAAATAATTCTCGTTATGCCTGAATCAATGTCGATTGAAAGAAGGAAATTAATGGCGGCTCACGGGGCAAAATTTGAACTTACTCCAAAGGAACTTGGTATGCGCGGAGCAATGGAAAAAGCTAAGGAGTTGAAAGCAGCAAACGACAATGTTTGGATACCGGAACAATTTGAGAATCCTTCAAATATTGATATACATAGAAAAACTACAGCGCAGGAAATTATAAACGATTTCCCTGATGGGATCGATTATTTAATTACAGGGGTTGGTACCGGCGGACATATTACCGGAGTGGCAGAGATCTTAAAATCGAAGTTCAGTGATCTGAAAGTTTTTGCCGTTGAACCTTCTGAGTCTCCGGTAATTTCAGGCGGTGAGCCAGGACCTCACGGAATACAGGGAATCGGCGCTGGATTTATTCCTAAAAATTTACACGTAGAAATTCTGGACGGGTCAATTTCAGTATCCAAGGAAGAGGCATTCCAATTTGCGAAAGCACTTGCAAAGGAAGAAGGCATTTTAGGCGGAATTTCAACGGGTGCAACTCTTGCGGCTATATCAAAGAAACTTCCGGAAATTGGAGATAATAAAATTGTCATGGGATTCAACTACGATACAGGTGAAAGATATTTGAGTGTGGATGGGTTATTTTAAAAAATCATCAATAGTATATTGGAATTGTAGTTTATATTGAATATTATAATAATTTAAACAGTTCGAAAAAGAATGATCACATGCTGAGCAGAGTCGAAGCATGTGATTTGTTTTTTACAAAGTGTCGCCTGTAGCATTAATGGTTATCCGCCAAAAGTACAGCGGACAGGTTTGATAATTTTAAAAACAGCAGACTACTCATTTAACCCTTATTTTACAAGGACTTAGCTGGTTTTAACACCTCAAAAGTCCCTCTCTTTTTAAGAGAGGGATTTAGGGTGAGTTGAAAGAGTTCCAGTTCAACTAACTCATCCCCCCGCCCTTCTCTTACAAAGAGAAGGGAGCTTTTTGAATTGTATTGGTGGTTTAAGTGTATTGTAATTCATTTTTAATTTTGTTGAGCACATCCTTTAAATTATTCTCGATTTCTTCATTTTTAAATCTTATAACTTTGATCCCAAGTGAATTTATAATTTCAGTTCTTATTTTATCATAATCTATTTGTCTTTGATGATAACCACCGTCAATTTCAATTACTAGTTTCTTTTGATGACAATAAAAATCAGCGATGAAAAAATTTTCAACTCCATTTAAATCATAAAATATCGGAAATTGACGATTGATTTTAAAACCATTTAATTTTCTATTTCTAACAATCTCCCATAAAATTCTCTCTGAATGAGTTGAATTCTTACGAAGTTCTCTACATAATTCTTTTGCAATAAACCTTAATTTTTTACTCTGACTTAAACTCATTATTTCCTCAACATATCCCAAGACATGAGGTTGTCATAAAAAGCTAATAATCATCTAGTTATTTTCAACTTATAATAATCTAAAAGAAATTCCAAATAGATTTATGTAGTTAATAAAACTTATATTTTTATTATTTGAACACACGCAGAAAAACACAAAGATATTCTTAAAATTATTTATTTTAATTCCTATATTTTGCTAGTTCAAAAAAAGGAGATTAAAAATGGCAGAGAAAAAAGATTTCCTAAAGGAAACTATAAAACATATTGATATCAAAGAGCACAATGTTGTACCTATTGTCGAGGCGATGGGCAAAATGGCATTCTCCGCCAGAGATCTAAATCGTGCGGCAGATATTTATAACAGAATGCTCGAAGATAAGGATACGACTATTATTCTTACGCTTGCCGGTTCCCTTTTCAGTGCGGGGTTAAAGAGAATTGTTTACGATCTTGTATCGAATAACATGGTTGATGCCATTGTTTCAACCGGAGCGATAATGGTTGACCAGGATTTTTTTGAAGCGCTGGGATTCAAGCATTATATCGGCTCGCCGTATGTTGACGACAATGAAATGCGTGAGCTTCATATAGATAGAATTTACGATACTTTTATTGATGAAGATGAGTTGAGGATATGCGATGATACAACAGCGGAAATTTTCGATAGTCTCGAGCCGCGCCCGTACTCGTCACGTGAATTACTCTGGCATTTCGGAAAATTTTTAGATGAGAACGGCGGTCCAAAGGTTGATGATTCTGTGGTGTATGCTGCATATAAAAATAATGTGCCAATATTTGTTCCTGCATTTTCTGATTGCTCCGCCGGGTTTGGGATTGTTATGCACCAGCACAAAAATCTGGAGAAGCATCTTTCATTCGATTCGGGTAAAGATTTTCTTGAACTGACAAAAATAAAACTGAACAGTTCAGAAACCGGTATTTTTATGGTAGGCGGTGGTGTACCTAAAAATTTCACTCAGGATATTGTGGTTGCAGCAGAGATTCTTCAGGAGAATGCACCAATGCATAAATACGCAATTCAAATTACAGTTGCCGATGTTAGGGACGGGGCACTTTCTAGTTCTACTCTTAAAGAAGCAAGTTCATGGGGAAAAGTAGAAACAACTTTTGAGCAGATGGTTTACTCCGAAGCTACACTTGCGTTACCTTTGATCGCCGGATATGTTTACCATAAAGGAGCTTGGAAAAGCAGAGAGCCAAAAAATTTAACAGATCTGTTTTAGTAAATATCTCTTGCTCCGGCAGTTAAACTACAGCTTTAATTTTGGTAGATGTAACTTTCAGAAAACACGTAACGTTACGTCTTGATAAGATATAAATCATAGGGAGGATAAAATGATCAAAAATATATTCATACTTCTGCTGTTTTCATCTGTTACTATTTGGGGACAAGCTGAAACTTTGGTATCCGGTAAAATTGAGCATGGCGGATTCGGCGCTCCGGTTGTTAAATTCATACAGATAGACGGCAAATTCGGACTGCTCATCGGAGGGCGAGGCGGCTGGATAATGAATCATAAATTTGTTATCGGAGGAGGAGGTTACGGTTTGGTTAATAAAATTGAAACCGATTATATGCTGAACGGAGATCTAATTCCTTTAATGATGGGCTATGGCGGATTTGAAATGGAGTATATCTTTTCGTCTAATAATTTGGTTCATTTTTCAATTTACTTACTGCTTGGCGGAGGAGGTATAACATATAAGGAATTTCATAATTGGGATTCACCTCATATTTCCGATAGTTTTTGGATTGCTGTACCTGCATCTAATATTGAACTTAATATTTCATCTTTTTTTAGGATTGCAGCGGGAGTAGGATATCGTTTTGTAACCGATGTTAATCTGGGAGATTTAACAAATTCGGATATAGCCGGATTTGAAGGCACTTTAACTTTTAAGTTTGGAAAGTTTTAAAAACAAAGAGTCCGGCAAAAACCGGACTCTCTTGTGCAAGTAGTGTGGAACTACAAATAATTAATTGTTATTAAATAATTGCACATAACGTGCATCCGTAATATAATAATTTTCTCTCAAAAAATTATTTACAACTATTTTTTATTAGCCTTTGCTAATTTGATATCCGACAGTGACCCCAAGAATTTTTCGATCTTGTTCACTTCATCATCTTTTAATGTTTTACCCAACTGGATATCAGCCATTAAAACTATTGCGTCTTTAAGTGTTTGCACTTTACCGTCATGCATATAAGGATCTGTAAGTACGACGTTTCTTAAAGAAGGAACTTTGAACATAAATTTATCCGCTTCATTTCCGGTAACATCAAATCTTCCTTTGTCGGTTGTATCTGCATATGGTTTTACTAATCCCATTTTCTGATACATATTACCGCCCAATAATGGGCCTGTATGACAAGTTATACAGCCTTGATTAATAAATAATGCTAGTCCTTCAACCTCATCTTCTTTCAACGCCTGCGGATTTCCTTTCATGAACATATCAAAACGATCTTTTGTGATAAGAGTTCTTTCGAATGCTGCAATAGCTTCTGCAATATTATCGTAGGTTATTTTCATTCCAGCAGCAGCAAATAATTTTTTATACTCCGGAATTTTTTTGAATTTTTTGACTACAGTGTTCGAATCCGGCATACCCATTTCAATTGGGTTAAGGATTGGACCTTTTGCCTGATGTTTCAGATCCGGTTCACGTCCATCCCAAAATTGGACAAAATGGAACCCTGCATTTAAAACAGTCGGGGAATTTCTCACGCCTATCTCACCGTCAACCGCACCGGGTGAGGTTTCCAAGTTATCAACTCCCGCACCGTTATCATCTAACATATGGCATGTATTACACGACTGTTGATCGTTAACCGAGAGACGATCGTCAAAGTAAAGTTTTTTACCGAGTGCAATCTTTCCCGGTGTGTCATTTTCCGAACCAGGCATCTTATCCGGTAAAACACCAAATACGGTTTTTGCTTTTTCAATCATCGCCGTTCTATCAACTGATTCCTTTTTCTCTCCGCAGGAGATAAGAAATAAGCTGAGAGAAAATGTCAATATTAGGAAAGTGATTCTGATCTTCATGTTGCCTCCTATTCTTATTAAATGTTTAACGAACAAAAATAAACAGAATTCTTTAGAGATTAAAGTAAAATTAAATTAACTGATGAAATTATCAAATTTTAAATTTATTATGCAAATCAAAGATAAAGTCACTGACTTAATAGGCAATGGATTTACTCCATTGCTTTGGCGTAAAGAATATGAAAAAGGCGAATATCTCAAGTCTTCCTATAAGCATCACCATTGAGAAGACCCATTTGCCGAGTAATGGAATATGAGAAAAATTGCCTGTTGTTCCAACGCTTCCGAAGCCAGGACCTACATTACCCATAGTTGCAACCGACCCCGAAAAAGCTTCGGTTAAACTTACACCAACCATACTTAAGAGCAAAGTTGATATAAACACGATCATTAGATAAACACCTATATATAAAACACTATTGCTGACAAGTTGATCTTTGACCGAACTATCGCCCATTTTTATCGGGATAACAGCGTTGGGGTACATAACTCTTTTAATTTGTCTTACAAACGCTTTCCAGAAAAGCACAACTCTATCAGCTTTTATCCCGCCCGATGTTGACCCCGCTCCCGCACACTGCAATGAGAGAAATATCAGAATCAAATGAGAATATGACGGCCAGATATTTGAATCCGCTGTGGCAAAGCCGGTGGATGTTCCAACTGATAAAACTTGAAATGCCG
>UOGD01000231.1_pt1 | contig 27951 bp, 22 predicted proteins | sample 1989731 | NCBI WGS metagenome assembly UOGD01 (sample SAMEA4712198, study PRJEB27164) | hydrothermal vent metagenome | biome: marine basaltic hydrothermal vent biome; feature: marine hydrothermal vent; material: mineral | place: Pacific Ocean | collected 2011-06-14/2011-07-23 | depth 1691 m | reverse complement strand
AAGTTAAATTGATTTTAACTGAAAGATAAAATTTCTTCAGACGAGGCTGTCTCAAAAGGCAGAATCTGTCATTCCGAGGAGCAAAGCGACGTGAGAATCTTTTGATTTTGATTTGGAAGTAAGATTTCTCACGCCGTTCGAAATGACAATGGTTACTTTTGAGACAACCTCGACTAGCTTCTATAATAAACTATCAATTATAGCGTCAGTTTATTTGAGGATAAAATGAAACAACCGGAACTTGGTAATAAAGTTGAAGATCTTAGGAAGCAGAAAGGACTTACGCAAGAGGAGCTTGCACTCCGCTGCGGATTAAATATTTCAACTGTTCAAAAGGTTGAAGATGGTTCTATAACGCCCAACTTAGCAACCATAAAATTATTAGCGGAAGAATTGGAATTTGAATATACCGCCGAGGGTAGTGAGGATTCCAAATTCTGGTTAATAACTCTTCATCTCAGTAATTTCTTCTGTATAGTTGTTATTCCGTTAGTTATCTGGGCATGGAAAAAGGATGAAGATCCGGAAATTGATAGACAGGGAAAAGACGTGATCAATTTTCAAATAAGTATGGTCATTTATCTTTTTACTTCTGCTATTTTAGTTTTCGTCTTGATTGGAATTGTGTTTCTGTTAGCTTTGGGAGGTTACATCACAATTATAACGATCATTAATACAATGAAGGTTGTTTCGGAGAAAAGTTACAAATACCCGCTGACAATTAAATTCATTAAATAAACTAAGGAATTATTTCTAGTCTAACTTCTGATAAAAAATTCAAATACTGATATTCTTGTTCGGAAATTAAAAGATTAACAGACCAAACCTATAATTCTTCTATCGAACAAATTTCCACCAATAGAAATATTTATCCTCTAATTCTGCAACAGAAGGCATCGGGAAGAATTTAAGTGTATCTTTATCTGCAAACCAAAATCCGTGACGTAAAAATTTATATGATATGTCCCTCAATAAACTTCCTAATCCCACAGTTTTATTGGTCTTTTCAGGATGTTGTTCTAACTCGGAAATACAATCATACATTCTATATGGATTGACACCGGGAAGTTCAATATGAAATATTTCAAGGTTCTTATTCTTTTCCTTGAACTGAGGAATATTGAATTCAATTTGAGTAAAGCAAATCTTAGGAGCGCCTTTAGAAGTTGTTTTTGTTGTGATAAATTTCCCGAAATCTCTCTGGTCGAGAGTGGAAACGATCAGTGTATCAAGTGGGGTTACTTCCTGATAGGTCCTTATTATTCCAGGCTCATTGACCGCTGTATATTCAGCGGCAGGTATTGATAATACCTTTCCGTTAGTTGTACACAAATGAAGAGTCTGTATTGCATTAAGGTCAATATGCTCAAGCACAGCATAGGATTTTATGAATTTCGTTTTTTTAGGAGAGCCGTCTTCATGAGGTACGGTCATTTCAAGATATTTATCGATTTCAAAATAGTCGTCTCTGAAATTAATATCTAACTCGGCAAAAATCATCTTTCCGCTAAAATGTTTCGATCCGCCGGTTGTATAATGTTCACCAAATTCTTTCGGTTCAAGCTGAGAAGCAACCAAAGCATTGATAGGGAACACTATCATATATAAATGTTTTTGATATTCTGGCATCATTTTCTCCTAAAATCTAAATTTTATAAACAAACACAAATTTATTAAATAGTCGTTCTAACAGCAAGAGGGATGAAACTTTTATAAATTTATAACATCAAACTATAACAATAATTAAAATAATAAAATGAGAAAAAGATGAAGGTTGTATATAAAAGAATATTGCCTGTTTTGATCGGTGCAGGACTTGGATTTGCTTATTACTATTTTATAGGATGTTATAACGGTACTTGTGTAATATCAAGTAGTCCTTATATATCAACAGTTTACGGCGGCTTAATTGGATATTTGTTTACATTTCCATCCAAGAAGAAAAAAGAGGAAGGAGCAGATGGTAATAACTAAAGATATTGAAATTGAAGACTTGGTAAATGAACTCCCGGAAGCAGTTGGATATCTGCGCGAAGAGGGGATTAGGTGTCTAAGATGCGGTGAACCGATTTGGGGTTCGCTTGAAGATGCAGCAAAAGAGAAAGGTTACGGTGATAAAGATATTGAAAGATTTGTAAAAGAGCTAAATAAAATGGCTAACAAGTAATAAAATTTATTTGTATTATTATATTAAATAGTATTTAGAAATTTGGAGCAGAGATGAGTGACAAAATAAATAAACAGAATGCACAAGATAAGAATGAAGACATAAAAATGGGATTAACCAAAAAGCAAAGAAGCTGGCTTTATACGGGGATATTTTTTGTTATCGTTCTTATTCTATTTATTGTAAATAATACTAACGGAGTTCCCGAGCAAGGCCCTTACCCGCCGAATTACCAGCAGTCACAAGCAGATTTGCTAAAATTATCCGATCTTAAAGGCAAAGTGGTTATATTGGATTTCTGGGCTACATGGTGTCCTCCCTGCAGAAAAGGAGTTCCCGATCTTGTGGAGCTTAAGAAAGAGTATAAAGATAAAGGTGTTGAGATCGTTGGGATTTCACTTGATGCAATTACACGAAACGGTGTAACGGCAAATGATGTCGGACCGTTTATGAAATCATATAAAATAAACTACCCAATTGTCCGAGGCGATCAAAATGTGGTATATTCCTATGGAAATATTAACTCAATACCAACAACCTTTGTATTGGATAAAGAAGGAAAAGTTATCGCTAAATATGAAGGACTAGTTCCTAAAGAAACATTGGTTAACAATATTAAGTCGATTTTAGATAATACTTATGATAAAAGTAAAGCAACGCCGGCACCGGACTTTAATCTGCCGATTATTTCTGCAGCAAAATAAGAAAAGTTTACATTATTCCTTGCGGGTCCATGTCAATGGTGAGCCGGATATCGCTGAATTTTGATCTTTGATTATATTCAATCCACGATTCCGTAATTGCTTCACGTAATAATTTACCACCAGGATCAGTTTTTTTTGGACTCTTGACCAGCAGATGAAATCTATATTGTCCTTTTATTCTAGCAATAAGCGCCGGAGTTGGTGCGTTAATAATTAACCCTGCTTTTTTCTTGATGAGAATATTGAAAAAATCAGTTATTGCACCTCTGGCATTTTTTTCATTTTCGTTTTTACTTTCGATAAGACAAAGTCTTGTAAATGGAGGATAATTATTCTTCTGCCGTAGAGCAATTTCATTTGAATAAAAGCCTTCATAATCATTGAGTAGAACTTTCTGCAGAACAAAATGGTTTTTATTATGAGTTTGGATAATGACCTCACCCTCAATTCTACTTCTTCCTGCTCTTCCCGATACTTGCGTCAATAGTTGGAATGTTCTTTCATCAGCTCTGAAATCGGGCAGCCAAAGGGTTGTTTCAGCTGAAATAACACCGACGAGGGTTACATTTGCAAAGTCCAAGCCCTTAGCCACAATTTGAGTTCCTACAAGAATATTTGTCTCTCCCCGGCGGAATCTATTTAGAATTTCACCGAGCATTCCTTTTTTATTAATTGAATCTGAATCTACTCGCTCAATTTTTACATCTGGAAAATAATATTGAAGTTCATCTTCAACGCGCTGTGTGCCGGTTCCAAAAAATTTAAGCGAGAGTGAACCGCAGTGACGACATGCTTTGGGAACAGGTTTCATGCTTCCGCAGTAATGACACTGCAGAATATTCCTATTTATATGATGAACCATAGAGACAGAACAATCATCACACATCTCTATTTCACCGCAGTCCTCGCAGTAAATTTGTGTTGCAAAGCCTCGCCTGTTCTGAAGAATAATTACGCTTTCTTCTTTGTGTATTCTATCGCTTATCTTTTCCAAAAGTATTTTGGAAAATGCTCCGTCCATTTTTTTCTTTTTCTGCTCTATAGTAACATCAACTAAATGAACTTGCGGTAATTTGGCGTCATCAATTCTTTCCTTCAGTTCGCACAGTTCATATTTGCCGGAAAGAGCATTATACATACTCTCAATTGACGGAGTTGCCGAGCCTAAAACAACCGGACAATTACTCATCTGCGCTTTGACAACAGCCGCATCACGTGCATTGTACTTAGGGATTATCTCATATTGCTTATAACTGGAATCATGTTCTTCATCCACAACTATCAATCCGATGTCTTTAAGCGGAGCAAAGAGCGCTGAACGCGGACCGATCACAACTTTATACTTACCCTTTATAACACCTCGCCATGCATCGTATCGTTCTCCTAGTGACATTCTGCTGTGCATTACTGTTACATGATCGCCAAGTTCATTGTAGAAACGGGAAGTAATTTGCGGCGTTAATGAGATCTCCGGTACTAGAACAATTGCACTCTTTCCCATTGATATAGCTTTGTTTACAAGTTCAATGTAAACTTGTGTTTTTCCGCTGCCTGTTATACCATGCAGTAAATATGTAGCGAATTTTTCATTACCAATTTTTTCAGATATATTATCAACAATTTCTTTTTGGTAACCGGTTAAGGTCAGCTCTTCTTTTATTTCTTCATATGTTTCAATGTATCGTCTTTCAACCTCTTTCTCGAAAATATCTATTAGATCCTTTTTGAACAATGATTTAATTGACGAGGGATTTGTATTCGTTTTCTTCAGTAATTGACTCATCTGTATCGGTTCACCTTTAGCGGCAAGTAGTTCTAACAGAAGTACCACCTGCTTAGGCGAGCGTGCCTCGATTTCCGGGAGGTACTCGTAAATTTCATCAATATTTTTTGAAAGTTTAACATACTTTACTTTTTTTATATGAACCTTTGCATCTTCAATTTCTGTGAGTAATGTAATAGCCCCGTTCTTTTCAAGAGTTTTAAGAATAGAATGAATTGATTTTTTCTTTACCAATTTTTGAAGCTGAGAAATTTTTATGACTTCTTTTTGGGATAGGATATCCAATACTTTTGCACGAGTTGATTTCTTGTTCTTTTCTTTTTTGTATAACTCAAAACAATGGTCCATATCGGACACTATTTTTCGTTTAGATTCAACTTCGAGTCCGTAAGGAACAGAATTACGGAGCGCTTCACCAAGCGAACTTATGTAATAACTAGAGAGCCATTCGTAAAATTTGAGAGAGCTTTCATCAAATATTGGTGCGTTATCCAGCACATCTCTTATAGGTTTGATTTTTCCTTCAACATCTGTAGTTTCGGAAACATCCACAACAAATCCGGTAAGAGTTCTTTTACCGAATGGCACAACAACGCGTACACCAATCTTAACCAGTTCCAAGTGTTCAACATGGATAGAATAGGTAAAACTATTACGAAACGGAAGCGGGAAAACTACTTGAGCAAACATGATATCAAGTAAAGATCAGAATATGAAATGTAAAAATATTTATCATAAAACTGCCGGCTCCTCTAAAGTTATAGTTTGATTCATCACATCTAATTCTGCATTTATACCGAAAGGCAAAGTATATTTATTTTCAATATGTCCGAATGAAAGTCCGTAAATTACCGGAACGCCAAGATCATAAAGTCTATCGAATAATACTTCCTTCAGAGAGAATGTTCTCTCTCCCTTTTGTGAACCGACCTTCTGATCACACTTTCTGAAAACTCCAAGTGCAATGCCGGAAACTTCCTGCAGCTTACCTGCTAACAGTAGCTCGGTAAGCATTCTATCAACCCTGTAGGGTTTTTCATCAACCTCTTCAAGGTACAATATCTTATCTTTGAAATCAACATCATAAGGTGTGCCTGGTAATGTAACAACAATTCGCAAGTTTCCTCCCGCTAATCTGCCTTTAGCTTTACCTTCTCTTATTGCATAAACTTCATAATCGCCGCCTTTTTTATAGTCATCTGAATGTTTGAGAACATATCTATCCTTCGGCTCCATTATAACATTGATAAAATTGTTTATTGTGAACTCGTTGAAAGTTGATGTGCCGACCGGACCGTGAAATGTGACCAAACCGGTTTTAGTAAAAATTGCATTGTGCAGAGCGGTAATATCGCTATAGCCGACAAGAACTTTCGGGTTAGCTTTTATCATGTCATAGTCGAGCATTGGTAAGATCCTATCGCACCCGTAACCGCCGCGAGCACACATAATTCCGTCAACCTTATCATTCTTGAACATATGATTAACATCGTCCGAGCGCTGTTTATCGCTTCCGCCTAAATATCCGCTTCGTGCAAGAATATTATCAGTGTAATACGCTTTTAATCCTAACTTTTCTAAATTCTCAATTGATTCTTCAAGTCCATCCTCAGAAATATATCCGCCGGGAACTATCAAACCAACAGTATCGCCTTTCTTTAAGCGCTTCGGCTTTATGATCGGTAGATCTACCGGTGTTGGCTGGTTTTTACTAAGTATAGAGTTTGAATTTGCTACCGTTGCTGCTGAAATAATTGCCGATGTTTTAAGAAAACTTCTTCTTTGCATAATAACCCGATGTATTTATGATTACAAAAAATATTTCAAAAATTAACTTAATATTTAAAATAATAAATTACAGAATAGAAAAGAGAAGAGAGGGCATTTTAATTATTTCTATCCAAATAATATTGATAATATTTTTGATTATATATTACTAAGTTTAGTTAGTTAAAATTTTAAAGCCATCAATTCATGAAAAAATTTAACATACCGGATAAATACAGAAGTTCAATAATTGCAGAGATTAAAAAACAGCGAAAATTGGACGATCCAATGAAAAAAGATTTCAATCCGACGGAAATCGATCTTGGTCCGGTTCGGTTTTTAATAGCAAGACATTTTGGATTTTGTTATGGTGTAGAGAACGCAATTGAAATTGCGTATAAAGCCATTGAAGAGAATGTGGGAAAAAGAATCTTCTTGTTAAGTGAGATGATTCACAATCCGGCAGTGAATGACGATCTGCAAGCAAAGGGAGTTAAATTTCTTCAGGACACTTCCGGTAAGATGATAATTGATTGGAATAAATTAACCCCGGAAGACATTGTAATAATTCCGGCATTCGGCACTACGATTGAAATTGAACAGAAACTAAACAAAATTGGGATCAATCCGTACCGCTACAACACAACATGTCCATTTGTCGAGAAAGTATGGAACAAATCGAATGAACTTGGGGAAAAAGGTTTTACCGTAGTTATTCACGGTAAAGCTGAACATGAGGAAACACGCGCAACCTTTTCTCACAGAAAAAAAAGTTCTCCTTCAATTATAATAAGAGATATGAGTGAAGCGACAAAACTTGCAGAATTTATGATGGGTGAAATAAACTTCGAAGAATTTTATGAAATATTCAGGAATAGAGTTTCACAAAACTTTAATGCGGAAAATGATCTGCAGAAAATAGGTGTTGTAAATCAGACAACTATGCTGGCAAGTGAGACCGAAGCAATTGCGAACTATTTGAAGGGAACAATGATCGTAAAATATGGACTTGAAAATATTGATGATCATTTTGCTGACACGCGCGATACACTCTGCTATGCAACTAATGATAATCAAAAAGCCACATACGGTTTAATGGAGGAATATGCCGATCTAGCTGTTGTTGTTGGCGGTTACAATAGTTCAAACACTTCCCATATTGTAAAACTCCTTGAGGAAAGATTCCCGACATATTTTATTTCGGATGAAACAAAAATAATCTCATCCGAAGTGATCTCTCATTTTGATCTTCATGAGCAAAGTGAAAAAACCACAAAAGATTATTTACCTGTGAAAGATAAAATCAGCATTGCAGTTACAAGCGGAGCTTCATGTCCCGATGCCACGGTTGATAGGGTGATCAAAAGACTAGCTTCTTTTTATGGAGTTAAAATATAAACTCAATCTTGTTATTCAATCAAGAACATTTCTGCCTTCATTCCTTTAATTTTTATTTTGTCTTTTAAGTCAAAATGTTTTGCTGAAAGCAGATCGGTAAAGCTGTTGCGGTTCTTAATTATTTGTGAATACTTATTCATATCAATCTCAACCAAGTATTCATTGGTATTGATAACATTAAGAATCAATTCATCATCAAATATCTTGAAATAGATATAAACATTATCAACAACCGGAAAATGAATTAACTTTCCTTTTGATAATGCAGGGTGATCTTGACGAAGAGTCAGTATCTTTTGGAAAAAATAAAATATGTCATTTTCATATTCAGTTCTACCGCTCTCGGTAAAAGCATTACGATCATCTTTGGGGAATCCGCCGGGAAAGTTTTTTCTCAGGGTGCCGTGATCGTCATTTTCTATCATACCGATCTCGGTTCCGTAAAGAATTTGCGGAATACCTCGTGTAGTGAGAAGCATATGAAATGCTATTTTGAATTTTGCAATATTAGTATCGGCTTGAAACATTGCTCTTCCGATATCGTGATTATCAATAAAGGTTACCAGGTTATCACTGTCAGGATATAGGTAATCCTTAGTTAAGAGGTTATAAAAATCATCAATGTTCTTATTCCCCTTTAAAAAATCACCAAGTGCATCACGCATTCCAAAATCTGTAACAGCCGGCAGGTTAGTGTCAAAATCTCTAAGTTTATTTCCGCCTTGGTATCCAGATAGAAATGCAGGCTCGCCTGTCCAAACTTCACCGACAATGTTAAAGTCCGAATATTCATTCATCACTGCTTTCGCCCATCGGGACATAAATTCTTGATTGCAGTAGGGATAAGTATCTTCACGTATTCCATCAACACCCGAAGTTTCAATCCACCAGATTGTATTCTGAATAATATAATTTCCGAGATATCTATTTGCTTGATTTAAGTCTGGCATATAATCAACAAACCAGCCCTTATAAACATGTTCAATTGTTGTGGAATCGGCATGTGGATCCGTGTAAACCATTTTATGATGATCAGCGGAGAGATGATCTTTCACAGTTCCGTTTATCCAGTCTGGAGTTGGAAGATCTTTAATCCAAGGATGATCAATACTAATATGATTAGAAACATGATCCATGATTATTTTCAAGTCTTTGTCATGAGCTTTACTGACGAGGGTTTTGTAAAGGTCAATATTACCTAATCGAGGATCGATCTTATAAAAGTCGGTAGCAGAATATCCGTGATAACTTCTGAACGTATTATTCTCAACTAGCGGAGTAAGCCAAACGGTAGTGATGCCAAGATCTTTTAAATAATCAAGATGATCGATTACACCTTGAATATCGCCGCCATGACGTGCTTGCGTAAACTGATCTTGCATTGAATCCTTATATCCTTCAACTTCATCATTTGCGGTATCACCGTTCGCAAATCTATCCGGCATAATTAGATATATTACATCTTCATTACTGAATCCTTGCTGTCGGTTGATCGTTCTCTCTCGCTTTAGAATCGGATAAGTAATATCAACATTTTCATCAGAATCAAAAAAAATTAATTGATAATTACCTGATTTTTGCCCAGATAAATCAATGTCGACAAAGAGATAAGATCTGTTTTTAACCTTATGAACTTGAGTGATTTTTAATCCGGAACTTTTAACCTCAACGTGTCCAAGATTCTCACCGTACACCATTAACTGAATTTGATCCGTTTTCATTCCTTCCCACCAGTTGGGCGGTTCAATCTTGTTTACATTAAAGCTTTGTGCAAACCCGATGGTGTATAAGAAGAACAGTAATAGTAGAATTTTCAATTTCATATTTACTTTTGGAATTATGTTTTTTATGGTCATTTAATTAACTGCATTTTTTTCGAAATAATTTTCCCATTTGCTGAAATAGAGTAAATGTAATTTCCACTTGATAAGTTTGTTCCATCAAACTTGACTGTATAAATACCAGCCGGCTGCATTTTATTTACAAGCACATCAACTTTTTGCCCTAACGAATCTGTAATTATTAGTTTTACGTTGGCTTCACTTTTTAATGAATATTTGATTGTAGTAGAAGGGTTAAATGGATTCGGATAGTTTTGAAATAGTTCAAATTTTTCGGGCAAAGTTTGTGGTCTATTAATACTTGTCGGTTTAAAAGGGAAAAACGATTCAAGTATAAAATCTGTTTGAGCGCGCCATTGTCCCCAACTATGACCTTCCGGCAGCTCAATCCAGTTAATTTGGTATCCATTATTCTCAATTTGGTTGCGGAAGTTATCCATCTCATCACTAAGCCCTTCATATATACCCCACGTCGCAGCAAAGTTGATCTCTTTCTTTTCCCCATTTACAATTAAATTGTAAACCTCATTATTATTAGGCCAAAAAGCAGCAGAGTGTAAACCACAGTTACCGAATACCTCAGGATATTTATAGCTTATAAGTCCGCTTATGTTGCCGCCAAATGAATCACCTAAAACAAGTCTTCTGGATGGCATCTGGATTGTATTATATATTGAATCGATATGCGGCACCAACTCTGTTGCAAAGAATTTAGCAAACTGATATCGCTTTGCCCCTGCATATTCTTCGTTTCTGTTGGTAGGTGATACGAATACGGCGATTACTTTTTCAATTTTGCTGCTGTAAACTAAGTTATCTATAACATTCAACGCTGAACCAAGCGCAATGTAATCACTGCCATCTTGAAAATATACAGTGGGATATGCGGATGTTGAGAGAGAATCATATTCCGGCGGAAGATAAATTATTACGCTGTAATCTCTTTCCATGATTGAACTGTTGAAAATTGTTCTGACTTGTGTGCCATGAGGTATTGAAGGATTATAATTTATTTCCCATGGCTGAATGTATTCAGGCATTTCAAGCTCAGAGTTTGGTCCGAACCCCCCACTGACATGGTTTGGATTTTCAGGGTCAAGTATCCAATTGGTATTGTTTAGAATAAATTTATAATCCAAACGAGCATTGAGTTCGAAAGTCATTGTCAAAAAGAAAAAATTAGTTTCGCTCATATTTGTCATTCTAGATTCAGTCGGATCCCAGCCGTTAAAATCACCGGCGATAGAAACAGAATTAGCACTTCCGTTAAAAATAAAATTTGCTTTATCCTCCTCAATAAAAGGAATTCCAACCGTTCTGGCATAAGTCATAAAGCTGTCAATGGCTGCGTTCTTCTCTTCAACCGTTCCCAAGTTGTAAAGATGGGAAATGAATTGTTGAAATTCAGATTGAGCAAAAATTGATGTATATGTAAGAATAAAGAAAAATATGATTTTTATTAGCATTTTATCCCAGCTTTTTACTGCATTTAAGTAATATCATAAATGCGTGTTTTAATTAAATTATTTGTATCGATATTAAATTTGTGTTTGAATTTACAAAATTATCTTGCGATTTTGAATTAGTATAATTTGTTAAACAACATTAATTTAACGTTATAAATAATTTGGGTTTATAGATGAAAATAATTATTGCCGGTGTCGGAGATGTGGGCTATCATTTAGCCAAACAATTATCAAGTGCTGATCACGATATTTCAATTATTGATGTTGATGAAACACATGTTGAAAAGGCGGGTTCAAATACGGATGTAATGTCAATTCATGGTTCATCCACTTCAATAAGGGTTCTGAAAGAAGCAAAGGTTGAACAGACTGATCTTTTAGTGGCTGTTACATCCGTTGAATCGATAAATATTAATACGGCTATTTTAGCTAAAAAACTTGGAGCAAAAAAAACAATTGCCCGTGTCAGCAGCGCTGAATATGTATCCGATGAAAATCTGGATATGATAAAATCGCTGGGCATTGACTATTTGATCTATCCGGAAGAACTTGCAGCCGTTGAAATTGCAAAACTGCTCGAGAGATCTGCTGCAACAGATATAGTTGAAATAGAAAATGGAAAACTTTTAGTTATTGGGATCAAGATAGATAACAATAATCCGATCATCAACATGACGATGCGTCAGCTTGCTGAAATGCACCAGTCAACAGCCTTCAGAGTATCGGTGATCCAGCGCGGGACACAAACAATAGTGCCAACCGGCAATGATACTTTTATGATCAATGATCAGATATTCATAATAACCACTCAAGGTGCGGTTGAAGAGATTATGAAGATTGTCGGGAAAGAAAATGTTCAAATCGAAAATGTTATGATTCTCGGGGGAGGCAGAATAGGAAGAAAAGCCGCAAAGTTATTGGAAGATAAAATCAATGTTAAATTGATTGAATCGAATAGTGAAAAAACCATAGAGTTAGCCGATTATCTGCATAAAACCCTTGTTATTCAAGGAGATGGAAGAGATATCGACCTTCTTGCTCAAGAAGCAATAATTGATATGGATGCATTTGTAGCTGTAACTGCCGATGCAGAGACGAATATAATTACTTGTCTAATGGCAAAACATCTTGGAGTATCAAAAACAATTGCCCAAGTTGATAATGTTGATTATGTTCCTCTTACTCAAACCATCGGGTTAGATTCTCTCATAAATAAAAAATTAATAGCAGCTAACATTATCTCAAGATTTATCAGACGGGCAAATATAATTTCCGCTGTTACTATTCCGGGAATTGATGCTGAGGTGCTGGAGTATGTGGTAAAATCCGGAAGTTCAATTACTAAAAAACCAGTCAAGAATCTTAAATTTCCGAAAAGCGCTATTATCGGCGGTTATATCAGAGACGACGTTGAACACATTGCCGTTGGAGATACTGTTTTTCAGAATGATGATAAAGTCGTTGTATTTGCTTTACCTGAAGCGATCAATAAAGTCGAGGACTTTTTTGACTAATGCTCAACTATAAAGTTATTTTCAATATCGTTGGGTTTCTCCTAATACTGGATGGAATAGCAATGATGCTTGGTATTCCGTTCTCAATTTATTATGGGGATGATGACATACTGGTTCTACTTTTTTCTGGTGTTGGTACAAGTCTTATCGGGTTTGTTTTATACTATCTTACACAAAGCAGCAATAAGGATATTAGAAAAAGAGAAGGGTACATAGTCGTTTCGTTAGGATGGCTGGTGATGACGATTTTCGGGGCTATCCCTTTTGTTATTTATGGTGCAATTCCAAGTTACACAGATGCATTTTTTGAGACGATGTCAGGATTCACTACTACAGGCGCTTCAATACTTAATAATATTGAATCAATACCTCACGGACTTTTGTTCTGGAGAAGTTTAACCCAGTGGCTTGGAGGTATGGGTTTTATCGTCCTATCACTGGCAATACTGCCAATACTGGGCATTGGCGGTATGCAGTTATTTATTGCTGAAGTTCCTGGCCCTACAAAAGATAAGATACATCCCAGAGTAAGAGAAACTGCAAAACGGTTATGGGGAATTTATGTGCTCTTCACTGTTGCAGAAATAATTCTATTGTTTGTCGGAGGCATGGGTTTTTTCGATTCTATCTGTCATTCATTTACAACAATGGCAACGGGAGGATTTTCAACTAAGCAGAGCAGCATTGCATATTATACTTCACCCTTTATTCAGTATGTAATTGTTTTGTTTATGTTTTTGGCTGGTGCAAATTTCTCACTCCACTATTATTGGCTTCACCGTAAGATAAAACATGTAACGCGAAATGAGGAGTTTAGATTCTATTTTTATCTCATCGTAGGTTTTACTCTTTTGATTTTTTTCGGAAGAGTATTTAATTCAACATTAGGTGTCGAACTTACTTTTCGGGAATCGCTCTTTCAAGTTGTATCTATGATTACAACAACTGGTTTTGTTTCTGCCGATTATGAAATGTGGGGAGTTTTCTTTCATGTAATATTCTTTCTTCTTTTGTTTATAGGGGGTTCTGCCGGTTCTACGGGCGGAGGAATAAAAGTTGTTAGACATTTAATATTAATAAAAAACAGCGCTTTGGAACTTAGAAGACTAATTCACCCGCGCGCAGTCATCCCTGTAAGGTTTAATGGATCTACCGTGAGTCAGGATATTGTTTTGAACATAATGGCTTTTCTCCTTTTCTATATTGCAATTTTTATTTTCGGGTCATTGGTAATGAGTTTTATCGGACTTGATTTTCTTACATCAATGGGAGCGGTTGCTACTTCATTAGGTAATGTAGGACCTGCGATTGAAACAGTTGGTCCAGTTGATAACTTCGCTCATATTCCTGATATTGGGAAGTGGTTCTTATCGTTTTTAATGTTGATGGGTAGATTAGAATTGTTTACAGTTTTGATTATCTTTTCACCTGCATTTTGGAAAAAATAAAATTAATGGGTTAAAATGAAAAAATACTATCTGATTTTATTTGTAATACTAATTTCGGCAGCTGCTGGTTTTGGTCAATCAATTTATGTTGCAGAATCAGTAACTGAAAGCGGCGAAGCTATTGGAGCGAAAAACGTTTGGGATATTGATCCTTGGGGAAGGTCACTCTATATCGTTTATGATAACGGCGGACCGATCAATGACGATATTTTATATCTATTCATCGATAAATTTATCGATGGAAAATTTCAACCTTTTGACAGCAAAGTGATAGAGATTAAAAAACCGGCTTCTAGAATAAAGTATGATTATAAATTCAAAGATACCGGAAAATTCAAAGTCTATATTGTTAATGAAAATGAGGAAACGCTTTCATCGCTTATGTTAACTCTCAGAACAAAAACCGGAGAAAGCAATAAAGCCGAGAAATCGGATAATTATTACGACGGAATAAGTATGATCTTCTGCGAAAAAGTTTTAGTAGGAGGTTCACCTCTGGGAATCGTAAGATCCGTTTCACTCAGCAGAAATTCAGGATCGGTATATATAAAAATATCGCATTATGCACCGCTGAATACAAAAACAATTCTAGTCGATGTTTGGAGAAAAGGGAGTAATTCGTATGACTACGATGAATACGTTGAATCGAAAAAATACAAAATTGATCCAACTTGGCGAGACACATTTTTTAAGTATAAATTTTACAAACCAGGAAAGTATAAAATTATAATTTATAACGAATATGATGCTATTATAAAAACCGGATATATTACTGTAACAAACTAGGGGAAATATGAAAGGAATTGTTTTAGCTGGCGGAACCGGCTCACGTCTTTTTCCGATAACTAAAGTTTACAGCAAGCAGCTTGCTGTTATTTATGACAAACCGCTTATCTATTACCCTTTGTCATTATTGATGCTTGGCGGAATTCGTGAAGTTTTAATTATCTCTAACAAAGAAACGATCCCTCTGTATAAGCAGCTTTTCGGGGACGGAACGCATTTGGGGATGCAAATAGAGTATGCTGTACAGGATGCTCCAAACGGAATAGCTGAAGCATTCATTATTGGAGAAGAGTTTATCGGCGATGATTCGGTCTCTTTAATTCTTGGCGATAATATCTTCTACGGGAAATTGAATTTTCTGTATGAAGCATACAACAATTTTAATATGGGAGGAACGGTATTTGCTTACAGAGTTACTGATCCGGAAAGATACGGCATTGTTGAATTCAATGAAGATGGCAAGGTTCTTTCGATTGAAGAAAAACCGAAGCAGCCGAAATCCAAGTTTGCAGTACCGGGAATTTATATTTATGATAATAATGTTGTTGAGATTTCAAAAAATTTAAATCCGTCGGCTAGGGGAGAGTTAGAAATTACCGATGTGAATAACGTTTATCTCGAAAAGGGGGAACTGAGTGTGCAAATGATAGGACGGGGCGTTGCATGGCTTGATACAGGTACACCTGCTTCACTTTTGCAAGCTTCCAACTTTTTCGGTGTTATAGAAGAGAGGCAGGGACTTAAAGTTGCGTGCATTGAGGAGATCGCTTATAAAAAGAACTTTATAAATACAGAACAATTAGAAAATATTATTAAAGAGATGCCTAACAGTTTATATCGTGACTATTTGTTACAAGTGTTGAACGATTAGAAGTTCAGTTCTTTATGAATAGTTAAGACAAAAATAGCTGAATAAAATTTTTCTATATTTTCTTATAGTTTCTTCTTTTTATATTTTTACCTATTATCGTTTTTTAATTACTCTATTACTCTATGATTGGAGAGATTTTGCATGAAAATTTTCAATCCAAATGAAAACACAAAAATAAACAAACTGGAAAAAGAGAACGAGGAGCTTAGAAATACACTCCATAATTTCCTTTCGAAGCATGGTAATTTCGAGGACCTGGAATCTAAGAAGAAATCCTTAGAAATTCGCGTTTCGGAACTTGCAAAAGAAGAGCTTAGAATTGAAGAATACTTAAAAAGTACTTCCACCGAGAAAGCAGAAAAATCCAAACTAATATTTGAATTGAACCGTGAACTCGGTGAATTGAAAAAACAAAAAGAAGAATTGCAGTTAGCAAATAGAACTGCCGAAGAAATACAGCGTAAACAGGAAAACGAGAAAAATGAATTAGAAGCAAGGAAGAAAGAACTTCTATCGGAAATTGAGAAGAACGAAACCAGTTTAAAGAAACTAGAAGAAGGAAATGCAAAGTTAAATTCCAGTAGAGAGCAGTTAGACAATGATGTTTTAGAGAGAGAGAGAAAGCTTAAAGAATTAAGTGAAAAACAAGAGGAACTTTTAGGGCAAATAAAGGACATACAGGAAAATCTTTCCAATTTAGAAAAAGAAATTGGAGAAAAAGATGAACTAAAACGCAGAACAATTGAAGCCCGCAAAGTTAAAAAGAATGTAGATAAGCTTCAATCAAATGCGGAAAAATTATCCGAAGAAGCGGAAAAAAGAAAAGAAGAAATTCTACAATATAGAAACGAGTATAAAGAATTAAAAGAAGTTATTAAATCCACCAAGAAAGAGATAAACGAATTAGAGAAAGAAAGACAAAGAAATAAAGAACTAAACGAATCTATTCTAAATGAAGAAAATGCTAAGATAGCCAAGCTTGAAGACAAAATTAGAGAACTAACATCTAAGTACGAGGAAACTCAAACAAAAGCACAGAATGAAGAAAGTAAATTAGCTTCCCTGCGGCAAACGGTTAGTCAAGTAGAACATAGAATTTCAGAAGTAGAAAATAAGCTCACAGCGACAGAAAAAGAATTTGAGAAAAAAAGAACATCAAGCGAAAACACACTTGCTGAATACAACAATGAATTGAAAATTTTAGAAACTTCCATTGATGATAAAAATTCAATTCTTGAAAAAAGGAAAGAGGAAATAAATAATAAAGAAGAATTACTGAATTCCTTAAATACTCAATTGCACGAGACTGAAGAGAAAATTGCGGAGTCTGAAGAAAAATTAAATGTTGTAAATAATAGAATAGGGGAAAGGGAAGAATCAGATCGAAGAAGTATAGCTGAAATCGAAAAACAAAAATCAGACCTCGAAAATTCTATCGAAGAATTAAACTCAAGTTTACAGAATATTAACGAAGAAATTCAAAGCAAAAAATCCGCACTTGAATCACTTAATAAATCAACACAGGAATATAAAGCTGAATTTGATGATGCGAGTGACAAATTAAAATCAATTCAACAAGAAGTAGAAGAAAAAAGTACTTATAAACAAAAGGTAATAGAGGAAGCCGAAGCCGAGATAAAAGAGTATGAAGATAAAGTTGCTCAGCTTAAAACGACTTGGTCTAATCTTAATGATGCAATTGAATCAAAAGAGACTAAGGTCGCCGAACTAGACAAATCGATCACGGATCTTAGTGAATTTAAACTCACTCAGCAGAAGGAATTGTCAGATTTAGAAATTCAGACAGAACAAAAAATTGAAAAGCTGAATAATATTACAGCTAACTTGACTGAAAAGAATTCTCAACTGAAAACAAAGATTGAGAATAAACTTGGCGAGTTGGAATCATTAGAAAAATCAATTGTTGAATTAAACGAAAAAGTTAGTCATCTGGATGATCAAAAAACGAAACTAGAAAAAGATGTTCAAGAAAAAATTGAAGCAAAAACCGAAGTAGAGCAAAACTTAGTTGGTTTAACAAAACAAGCGGAAGAACTGAATGATAGAATTGATCAGAGGAAGAAAGGAATAGAAGAAATTTCCAGAATGGCTGAGGAGAAGAAAGCTCGGATAAATTCTGAAAATAAAATATTACATGAGTTAGAATCAAAGAAAAATGATCTTCAAAAAGAGATTGATAGTTTATCTGCAAATCTTCTAAAGGAAGAAAAATTAATTAAAGATTTCGAAAATGACAAAGGAAAAATAATTAGTGAATTTAGAGAACATACTGAAAAGTTTGAAGCAGTAAAAGTTGAATTTGAAGAGAAGACGAAGGAATTCGAAATCCTAGATTCAGAATTGAATAGTAAGTTACAGCAAAGAGACGAAATTGCACAGCAGATAGTAGAAATGAAAGCTGAATCGGAAAGTTTGAAGAGTAGTGTTGATGCGAATAAAATAAAAGAGAGTAAAGCCAGCAAAAAGATAAATGAACTAACTAGTTTAGTTGATGACCTCGAAAGTAGAAAAAGTTTATTGCAGAAAGAAGTCTCTGAGCTTGAAGATACTGTTTCAAGCAGAAGTGATAAGTTGCAGCATGAGATCGGTGCTTCTGAAGCAAAGCTAAAATCAATTGAAGAACAACTAGCTGAAAAAGAGAGTGAGTTTAATGAGAAAGAAAAACGTTTTGCTGAAAAAACAGAGCAGCTTTCTGAGCTAACGGAGAATATTAAAATCTTAAAAGATCAATTGGCGACACTTGAGGAAAAAGTCGGTAAGCTTAACAATGATCAGAAAGAATTCACTCACAAAGTTGAAGCATTGAAGAAAGAAGAAGCAGCAAGTCAAAACTCTGTGCAAGAGCTTAATGAAAAGATTGAAGAAATGTCAAAATATAAATCTAGCTTGGAAGAAGAGTTTAATGTTCTGTTAAAGAAAACAAGCGAGGGATATCAACAATATAAAATCAGAAGTGAAAAGTTAGAAACCCAACTTACCGAAAAAGATGAGATAGTTGCAAAGTTAACAAGAAAGATAAACGGACTCCAAAACACAGTTATTCAGTTTAAGGAAGATATACAGGTGGCAGAAATTGAAAAGGAAGAACATACAAATCAGATTTCGCAGCTTATTAAAATGAAAAAAGCTTATCAGATGAAAATTGACAACCTAAAACATGAGTTAACCCGGATCGAGGAAATGAAGATCAATAAGTTGGCAACACCGAAGCTTATCAATGATGAAGAAGTGAAATCAGATGAATAACTTCACTTTAACTCAAAGATAGTATTACCATGCTTACTCAAAAGGAATTGAAGTATTTCTCATCTCTTAAACAAAAAAAGTACCGACAGAAAGAACGTAAATTTATTGTTGAAGGAAAGAGACTTGTTAATGAGGCGTTGAAAAGCAAGTATGAATGTGAAATCGTAATAATGAATCGATCCTTTGCCGATAAGAATAACCAGCCCGGCTTAAGCAAACATCTGCGAAGCGAAATTGTAAGTGATAAAGATTATCAAAAATTGACCGATACGAAATCACCGCAAGGAATAACTGCTGTAATGTTAATGCTTCCTGCAGGGCTGGAAATTAGCGGTGATGAAGAACTAATTGTCGCATTAGAGAATATATCCGATCCGGGAAATGTTGGCACAATAATTCGCACATGTGATTGGTTCGGTGTTCGCAGCGTTATCATCAGTCCAGGTTCAGTAGACCTATACAATCCTAAGGTGATTCGTTCTACAATGGGCTCTTTGTTTCACATCAACATATTTGAATCCGATGATTTCTACGATGATCTACTTAAATTGAAAAAGAAAGGTATGAATATCTTATGTTCGGATATGGATGGTAAAGATATTTTCACATACAGAACTAAAGGAAGCAGTGTGCTGATAATGAGCAATGAAGCCCATGGTCCCACAGAAGATGCATTAAATATTGCCGATGAAATTATTACAATTCCCAAACAAGGAAATGCAGAATCATTAAACGTGGCAAGTGCAGCTTCTGTGATGATAGCGCAATTAACAAAGAGCTAGATACTGGTAACTGAATCCTAGCAACTAGTAACAAGCATCCAGTTTCAAAGTATCAAGCATCACTTCAACAATATCATCTTTTTTACAGATCTAAATTCACCGGCTTTGATATAGTAAAAATACATTCCGGATGTTAAATTAGAAGCATTAAAAGTAACCTCATAATTCCCGGGGCTCTGCTGTTCATTTACTAATGTTGCTACTTCACGACTAAGGATGTCATAGACTTTTAATGTTACATTGCTCAGGCTGAAGCCTGAGGCTGCACTGGGAATTGAATATTTTATCGTTGTGCTAGGATTAAACGGGTTTGGATAATTCTGAGATAATTCAAAACTGTTTGGTAATGAATTCAGCTCTTTCTCAACTTTTACAATTGGCGGCAGCGTTGGTAGATAAACCATTTCCTCTTGAGTCGAGATCGTGTAGATTGCAGAACCATAAGTTCCTAAGGATACTGTGAAGGCTGCCAAGTCACTTCCAAGAACTTGGGTGCTACTGCCGTTGTAAAGATCGTTAACCCAATATGACGAAGTTAAACTAAAGTCATCAGAAAATTCCAGATTAACGTTGGTCAAATCAATTGTAACACTTTGATCCTCATTGCTGAAATTCATAATAGCTAAACCGTTTGAGTCTTTATATGGTCTTAAGAAAGAATAAACAATTCCATTGCCAGTGTCTAATCTATCAAAGTCAGACTTGTCTTGACTATCAACATTTCCGTCACCATTCGTATCCATACGATGCTGAGAAAAAGCAGTGAACTGAGCGCGGATCTGCGCTAATTTCTGATAATGCGGAGTAAGTAATTCTTTCCCGCTAAAATTCCAATCTATTATTCCTCTTCTTCTATCGTTTAAGTCAGGTTCTCCGGAAGCGCCCATCCCTTTGCCAAACCCTACCTCTTGCCCGTTAAGCATTTGAACCAGACCAGGCGCCATGAAAATAGAAGTAGCTAATGGCATCGTTTTTTCGAATGAGTTAAAAATATAAGTGATTCTATCCTCATCCTGGTTTTCCAGATATCTTAAATAATAAGCATTTTCACCGGGATAATATCCTGCATTGGCTAACTTAGAATGGAGTGCATTAACACTGGTAGAATTGAACCCGAAACTTCGTATACCGTTCCAGTATAAAGACCAATCGTAGGCTGCGTCAAGTCCGCCGTCCTGATCTGCATAAACAACTTCTGTTCCGGGACCGGTTCCTTCCTGTTCTCCCAAAAGAAGCAGATCCGGTTTAATATGCTTAAGAGAAGTCCTTACCGGTATGCCCATATCATCTTCGCCATATCTTCGATGCGGACCCCAATATACATCAAATCTATAACCGTCAACTCCAAATTGACTAACCCAATACTTATAAACATCGATCATATAATTTCTTCCATCCAGGTCAGACCAGTTATAATTAAGGAGTGCATCACTGAAAGCACAATAATAATAAATGCCTTCGGGTGTTACACATTCTCCCAGACCGTTTGTATTATGTGGAATTGAAACAGTCTGATAGTAATTCCAATATTGTGATAGATCTCTGTTCAGAGCAGCTTCTTTAGCAAACGGGTGCTCCTTGCCGGTATGATTAGGGGTGATATCCTGTATTACTTTTATTCCAAGATCATGAGCTGTATCAACAAATTCTTTGTAGTCCTCTTTTGTTCCAAGGGAGGATTCAACTTTTAAGAAGTCAATAATATTGTACCCGATATTTATCTGGTTATCCACATCACCGGGAATTTCAGTTATCGGAAGAACCCAAATAATATTGAAGCCCATTGCTTTAATATATTCTAAGTTTGGTATGGCAGCTTTTATTGTTCCTGCAGGTGTAAACGCTTTGAAGAATAATAAATAAATTCTCCCGTTTTTTAGCCATTCCGGGTTATCTTCATATTCGGCAACTTTAACGATAAAATTATCATCATCTACTACAAAAAAAGTTCTGTTAGAATCCGCATTTAAATCGGTATCAGTAACACTTAGGGAAACATAATATTCACCAGCCGTTACCGGTTTGGAAACTTGAATTTCTTCGGCGGTTTGTCCGGTAATACCAAGAAGTTCAGGATTGGAAGGATCTTCACCCCATAAATAACTCAGCTGTTGACTATCGGGATCAGCACTTTGTGAAGCGCTTAAAGAAAGAGTTTCCCCCAACTGAGTAATACTTACTTTTGCGGTTGGAGTTTTGTTTATCTTATGGAGGATATTAAGTGAATCGGAAACTTCCGAGACACCATTTATTTCTGCTTCGAGTGTAAAAAAGTTGTTTCCTTCGTGTAAATATAAAGTTGTATCAACAAGTCCATTGTTTACTTCAACAATCCAAGAAGAGTCAGCACGATTTATTTGAGCAACAGAAATTGTTGTATCAATCTCCCCGTTATTATCGAAGATCGCTCCTTGCAGCCTCCATGAAGTCTTCCATGTTTCCGACGGCATTGTTAAAAGCTGTACCAATCCGCCCTGTACTGTAAAAGTAGTTGAATCTGAATTTGAGGATCCGGTTGAACTCATCGCAAAAATATTTAATTTATGTACACCATTTGGCAGTGGGTTTGTCGGGATGAAACTTAGTAATTTTTTCTCAGAGTCATAGCTGCGCCCGATACTTGTATATTCAATTTCATCAATTGTGATCTTCAGTGAAGATGTATCAACCGATGAATTTTTCGCCGGAAAAATATAAGCAGAAATCTCTGGGAATCTTGTTCTAATTATTCCGGAAGCAGGAGTGGAATTGGGAAGCAGATAATTGATTGTAGGATTTTTTATATATAAGTATGAATTATTATTATCATTAACATTATACCGCGGATTTAACGGATCCTGCATCCAGCTTCCATCTGAATTAAACTTATATTGATAGGCGCCCGGAATGCTGTTTGGAGCGGGAAGCGGAAAGGGACCACTGACCCTTAACCTAACGGTTCTAGACCATATTCCAGTTGCCGGATCTTGTGTCATAGCGCTTGAGGAATTCAGCGACCATCCATTGAATTCACCTGGCAAATAAACATTAGTTGGAAAATCATCGGTGCTGTAATAAAATGTTACATCAACGGAATCCGATTGTGCAAGAAGAAATTGTGAAAGAAAAATTCCTATTAGAAATATTATAATATATGGTTTCATCTTAGTTCCTTTTTTAAACAAAGCAAGTTTGATATTTTTATTCAATATAATAAATTCAATCTTATAAATGGGAATTGATTTAGTCGAACAAAATCCAGGAAACCCCAAGACGCAGCATTTGCGGTTGTTTGTAATAATATGGAACTATATAATAGTCATTAGCAGTTACATTTTCGAGAACAAGAAAAACTGTAGCAACTTCCTGGATAGTTCCGGCAAGAAATAGATCGAACTGAAATGATGTTGGTACAATTTCATTTTTAATTAGATGTGTACCGCCTGCATCACTTGTAACAAAGCGCGTTTGCATACTCTTTTCAAAGTCATAAACAAAGTAGGGCTGTTCCCCGGTAAAACGATAGTTGACGCCTGTTTTCAATCTTAAGTTGTTATTGAAAAGCATATTTATATAATAAAGTTTTCCTGCAACTGAGAAATCTGGTTTTGCTGTATAATCTTCATTATTAGTTTGGAAGTAATACGTTACATTATTACTGAACAATAATTTCCAAACTCTAAAATTAAAATCAATATTAACACCGGATATGGATTGCGAATAACTCTCCAATATTGATATTTCATTAATTAAGAGAGAGTCAGCATAATTATTTATAATTGGTTTAAAAGCATTTGTGTTACTATATGTGAAATAAGAAATATTAGCATAAAAGAAATCGAGGTTAAACTTAGCGGCAATTTCTAATGCTTTGACTTTGGATTTATCAGGGGATTTTTGCAGCGAATAATCGGCTGGAATATTTTGAGCATTGCTATAGTACCTTTCCATAATTGAATGCGGTTTGGAATAAAATGATAAACCACCGTATAAAGTCAATAGATCACTTAAAACAATATTTACATCACCGCCAAAACCTAAGTAGCTTGTGTTAGCGTAATTTGTATACTTCGCATAAAAAGTAGGTACGATCAAAGACTCAATTGGAGTTAACTGTAATTGTCCGGCAACAGCAAAGGTATTCTCTTGCTGGTAAGTATTCATAAATTCTAATGAGTAATCCACAAACTCGTAATTAGCAGAAGCCAAAATATTGAAGTAATCATTTACATAGTCATTCCTAAAACTCATACCGATCGTTTGATAAGAATTATCATTTATTATCTTTGGTATATCGGCATCTTTATCATTTGCATTCTGTCTAAACTTTTGTTTATCATATTGATAATAAAGGGTTAAGTCTGTTTTTGAATTAGGAAAAATTGTTGCCAATGCTTTTATATCTCCATAATGATTTGTTGATAACTGGTATCGGTCAGAATACAGCACATTAGAGTAATATCCATTTACATTAGAAGAAGTAGGTAGTCCTCCGTTTAATGCAAGAGAATCATTTGTGAAATAATAATTAGCTCTGATAAAAAGATTTTTATTGAACATATAACTGAATTTTCCGTTAAACTTCCAAGATTCATAATCACTGTTGGAGTAACGTGAATCAATGCCCGACACAGTTAAACCAAAGCCAAAGCTAAATCGCCTGGAAACAATAGTATGAAATAAAAGATCAATAAAACCCTCGTCAAAACTAGCTTGGTAAAATTTCAATCTAGTGACCGGACGGGGGGAGAAATAATCCCTCGTATAAAAGTTTACGCCAACGGGATTATTATACAGATCGAATAAAAATCCTCTTGTAAGAGGAATGATCTCCAATGAATCAGTCCGTTCAAATGCCAGTCTGTTCAGATCAAAAGAATTTTGCCAAGGACTGTTCAGTCTCACACCATCCCTACTATACCCGATGTTCCCAAATCCCATACCATAAAACATCTGTTCATTCGGTTGACCGAACTGACCAAGATCCTGCAGAAACCCGTAAGGCAAATATGTAAACAGATCTGCGCTGGTTCGGTAGTCGTCGGTCTTAAAATTTTTTTCCTTAATTTTACTTCCATACTCATAAGGTCGTAGAGCAGTGATCTGCCGGACTGGAATAAGAGCTTCTTTTTGCACAGGCGCTTTAGTTGTATCAATGGTGGTTATAGAATCTTGAGAGACAACATTTATAGAATCAGCAATAAACAGGGTATCAGTTTTCAGCGAATCTGACAAGATACGACTATTACCCGCATAAATACTAGGCGAAACTAATATTAGTAAAAACATGGATAATTTTAAGTAAATTTTCATTCAGTGATTGAGTTATAATACATTCTAATTTATTTCTCTATTTAAAATACATAACAAATTGGAATCTAACATATAAATAATTCAATAATGTCTTGTTATTACTAGGCAAAAAGAGAATAAAAAATTATTTAAAATATTTTTTTTATTAAATTTTTTATTTATTTTGAGTATGACATTCAAGAAATCCTTAACAATAACAGGGCTTAATATGGCAAAAGCAAAAAAGGCAGCTCCTAAAAAAGCTGCGGCAAAGAAAAAAGCAGCTCCAAAGAAAGCTGTCGCAAAAAAAGCAGCTCCTAAAAAAGTTGTAGCGAAAAAAGTAGTTGCAAAAAAAGCAGCTCCAAAGAAAGCTGTAGCGAAAAAAGCAGCTCCTAAAAAAGCTGTCGCAAAAAAAGCAGTTGTAAAGAAAGCAGCTCCTAAAAAAGTTGTAGCGAAAAAAGTAGCTCCTAAAGCTTTACCAAAGCTTAAAGCAGCATCAAAACCAATGACCAAAGGCGAAATTGTTGATGTTCTTGCTGGTCGTTTAGGTACAACTAAAAAAACAGCTACACAATTCTTGGAAGACTTAGTCGCTTTAGCACATCTTAATGCTAAAAAAGGCTTCACTATTCCTGGATTGGGTAAAGTATCTACAGCTTCTAGAAAAGCTAGAAAAGGACGCAACCCGCAAACAGGTGCAGCAATTAAAATTCCTGCTAAAAAGGTTGTCAAATTCAAAGTGGCAAAAGCGGCTCAAGACGCTGTATTTCCACCTAAGAAGAAATAAACTGATTCTAAAGTTCTAAAAAGCCCGTTTAATGACGGGCTTTTTTTTTGTCTTTGGAAGTTTTAGGATTGCTCAATTCCTGCATACCTTTGAGCACCTCGTTGTAAAGGGGTTTGCTGATATTACTTAAAATAATAGTAATTAATTTATTGCTGTTTATTAGGTGAGGGCTAATTCCCACTATAACGTCATTCTTACCGTCATGAATATAAATGGGTTTGGCTGGCGTTCCTGAAAGAACACCTCCTTCAATTTCATCAATATCAATAAGAGTAATTTCAATTTGTTTAGACTTTTTAAAATAATCATCGCAGATCATTTTCTCGTTATTAATTTTAATTCTAAAAGGGAAAAACTTATAAGTTCTTATGTAATATCTATTCAGCGCAATGATTATTATCAGGTTAAGAAGAAATGGAAAAACATAAAACCATTCGCGAAACATATAAGTAAAAGATGAAACCATATACAACAATAAAAATAGTGTCAGAGGAACATTTGCATAACGATAAATTAATTTCGATACAAGTGAATATTTAAAAGTGATCATTATAAGTTGAAGTTATTTTTTAGTGAAGTAAAGATAATCAATTCAAAATTTACGATTTCAGATTTTTAATCTTTCCAAATAAAATCAAAAAGCAAGTAAGATGCCGTAAGCATTATCACATCGTAACATACTAATACTGCAAGCTCAACTAAGGCGGAGTCCAAAGGTTTCCCGTCGATCGCGTATTTAGTAAGCTCTAATAACACAAGTATGAGAGGGAGTAGAATAGGAAAAGCCAGCACCGGGTAGAGAGTTCCTTTGGCGCTTGCTTTCGATATTATTGCAGCTATGATCGTGGAGGAGACGGCAATACCGAAACTTCCGAACAGACCGGCGAGAAGAAATATTGAAAAATTCTGAATTACAAATGATTCAAATAAAAAAGCAAACAAAATTGTAATGGCAATATTCATTATATAAACCAATACAACATTGAAGATCAACTTGCCGTTGAATATAGTTGAAGGCGCTGCAATTAAATGAAGGGTCAGCGTTGTTCCTTTATCTTCTTCTGAAACAAACGCCCGCGATAAACCCGACATTGCCGAAAAGAAGATCACTACCCAAAGCAGACCGCCGGTTAAATGATCCGATATTTTTTCCTGTCCAATTGAAAATAAAATTACACTAATAGTAACTAAGATAAACATTGCGAGTGCATTTATAGCATACCTCGTCCTTAGTTCCGACTGCCAATCTTTTTTAAAAAGGGCAATTGCTTTCACTTTAGTCCTCTTTTGATAGAACGCTGACAACACGTATTAAACAAATTTATACAGATCAATTTCATTTTTTATATTCTTCCACATAAATTATTTCTTTACAAAGAGCGAGATCACTCTCTTCATTTGATGCTATAACAATCAGTTTGTTTTTAGATTCTCTCTCGATTACTTCATAAACCTTATCTTTACCCTCAATATCAAGATTAGAAGTAGGTTCGTCAAGGATCAATAATTCCGGTGAATGGATAAGCGAAAAAATAAATTTCATTCGCTGTTTCATTCCCGATGAGTAAGCTTTTAGAAGATCATTTCTTCTGCCGTATAATGAGAAGTCATTAAGCAGGGTTCTAATTATCTCGTTGTTTATTTCTATACCGCGAATTTTCAGAAAGTGTGTTAAATTTTCTTCTGCGGTAAACTCATCATATAAAACCAGGTACGGGGAAACAAAACCGAGATGGTCGTGAAGTTTTTCCATCGGTACTTCTTTATCTTCAAACTTGTGTATTACTTTCCCGGATGTTGAGGATAAAAGTCCGGCTATGATTTTTGCAAGTGTGGATTTCCCCGAACCGTTACTTCCGGCTAAACCATAAACAGAACCGGAATTAAATTCTGCATTAATATTTTTAAAGATCAATCTCCGGCTGAATGATTTTGTTAAATCTTGTAGTATGAAAGAATAATTAGTCATTAATAATTGCCAGTTTTCCTTTGAGTATTTGTCCGTCACTATCGGTTACATAAATATAAATACCGCTTGGAAGCTTGTTCCCGTTGTTATTCATACCATTCCATTTTACCATTCTTCTACCGCTTTTGTT
>UOGD01000079.1_pt1 | contig 28407 bp, 18 predicted proteins | sample 1989731 | NCBI WGS metagenome assembly UOGD01 (sample SAMEA4712198, study PRJEB27164) | hydrothermal vent metagenome | biome: marine basaltic hydrothermal vent biome; feature: marine hydrothermal vent; material: mineral | place: Pacific Ocean | collected 2011-06-14/2011-07-23 | depth 1691 m | reverse complement strand
TAGTACCATCTTTCTGATAAAGGAATGTGATCTTTTTACCGTCGTGAGAGACGTCAGGATTATTCGCCCTTAATCCGTGTGTTAATCTTGTTTCCTCTTCTTCCTCAATATCATACGTAAATAGATCATGAATATTTATCCATTTAGGATTGTCTTCGGATAATTTTGCAAAAATGATTTTTTTCTCATCCGGCGTTAATCCAATAGTTGAACGGATACCGCTAATAACCATTTTTGCTTTTTTTGTTTTGAAGTCATACACATAGAGTGATGAAGTGCTGAGATAATCATTACCCTTATTGGAAATAAAATAAAATTTGGAACCATCCTTAGTAAATTTTGGATAGAAATTACCGAAGCCTTCATCAAATATTATTTCTCCGGCAACAAGATTTTCTTTTACTGCTGCTGTCCTTTTCTCATAGCTCTGTTTCAGAACAGATTTCCACTCATCATAAATTTCATCTCCGTCTTTCCCCAAAACATCCTTGAAAGCCGCATCAATAGTGAAGTTACCGAATTTACCAAGTTTCTGAGTGATCTTTCGCAGTTTATCCTCACCGTACTTTTGTGATATGTATCTGGTTAAAGCAAAACCGGAGTTATAAACTGATTCATTCCCAAGACTTGTTTTCCCGAATTCTCCCATCTCGTTCCAAGTTAGCATGTTGTTATCCAACACATAACTTCTTAGGATCATATCTCTATTGGAATCCCAATTGTCATAGTTGAATTCTTTTCTCATATATTGGGCTGTCCCTTCGGCAAACCATGCAGGTATATTAATTGCCGGTATAGGATAAGAAGCAATAACATCGGGATAACCATACAAAAGATCGGGACGGCGAACATCTTGATAATCAAGATACTGTATATAAAATGCGGGTATTGATCGAGTCCATTTCATTCCGGCTTGTATCTGCACCATATGAGTAAACTCATGAGAGATAACATTTCTTAGCCAGTTGTGTGTCCCTCGAAGATCGAAGTCCAGTGCCGATGCCCATATCTCAATTTTATTATCGAAAAAGTATGTGGCTCCGTTTGAGTAATCGTCAATATCTTTTATAACATAGTGAACTTTATCCGGTTCATACCCATACAAAGATGTAATCGGTCCCCAAACTTCATCGGCAATTTTAGCAACAACTCTTGCTGTCCTCTCCGCCCCTTCGTGATAATGCACAAAAACATTTTTACCTGTAATTGTGTACCATTCATACTCAGGGTAAAATTCATTGAACTGTGCTGAGATTGCAGTTGAAATAGCAAATAATATAAGTAATACATATCTGATCTTTCTCATAGTTATCCAATATTAGGGATTATCGAAATTCCTTCCATGTTATTTAATCACTGCAATCTTAATTATTTTAGTATCGGTCTTACCTGAAACTCCAGTTACTTTAAGGTGCGCAAAATAAACACCGCTTTGTATTTCGGAGACATCCCAGACTATTTCATTATCAAATCCGCCTGTTCCCTTGCCATTCAACTTAGCCACAAGATCCCCGGCTAAATCAAAGATAGTTACTTCCGCATCTGAATCTTCCGAAACATAATAGCGGATATTCGTAGTGCTCTCATAAACCGGGTTTGGCCAGTTGTATGCCTTTGACTGCGGGAAAAATTCTGTGATCGCTTCTGTATCATTTGCTGTTCCCACAAACGAAGCATTTGAAGGGCTTCCGTTTTCTTCAGTCCAGTATTGCTTCCCGTCAAACTGACTTATCGTCCAGCTCATGAATCGGTTATCTTCTGTAACAAGGGCTAAAGCAGTTTTTCCATTTTCTGAAAAGATGACCGGTATAGGCGAAACCTTGCCGCCGCTTGAAATTGGAAAACCTTCAAGGACTCTTCCTGTCATTCCGTCAACAGCAAGTATTTTGCCATCTTCAGTAAACGTAATTATATCCCCCGCTTCATCGTTATTTATATCAACGGATAAAGGTGATGAATAAAACGTACTGAAAAATTCATCTTGGAAAGGAAATCTATCAGCCATAGATCCTGCAAGATTTATTGCAGTTACATACTGCCCTTCATTTTGAATTATATAATTTCCGCCGTCTCTCTTAATATCGGATAGAGCAAAATATGAATCGATTGGATCACTTTGAGTATTAATTTCACTAACTCTTTCATTATCATCAACAATGGTAATATTATTATCAGTAAGAATTGTTGAAGTGATCAAACTTGCTTTTGAGCTTGTCATTGCTAACTGTAGAGCCTTACCGTTCAATTCAATTATTTCTGAATAATCCTTGCCTAAAGAAGTATGTGTTAACGTTTTAGATCCGAAATAACTATCGTCACTGATTGCAGCGAAATTATCTACTCCGCTTAATGCAATTTGCTTTACCGATTTATCGAATACTTTACGAGTATCTTTAAGAGTAAATGATAAATTATTTCCGACATCGGCGTTATATCTTTGAATTTCACCATTATCAGTTCCAACTAAAATTATAATTTCATTTCCATCCACAGAATTGATAACCGGTGAAGTTGAAAATTTCGAATTCGTATTCTCAACAGAAACTGTCTCTACATTGCTTTCGGTAAAACGAGTTAATTGAATTTTATTATCAGTGACTAAGAAAAGAATCATGGAGTTAGTAACCGCAACTGCTGCCGGTTTAAATTTATTTGAAAATGACACACTATCCTCGACCATTCCATGAGTATCTAATCTGTAAACCTTGTTATCGGTTAAAGCAAAAACAAATTGCTTACTTCCATTATTAACTGTAGTCATCCATTTAATTTTACCGGGGACAGGAAGTTGAACATTATTTATCAGATCAATATTATCAGAACCGAATTTGAGTTTGAACGACATTGTATTACCTATATCAGAAAAATCCGACATAGTAATTAAACTGTTAGCTCCGTTGTTGGCAACGGCTTTAGGTTTTGTATTGCTGCCGAATTTGTTTTTATATAAGTCAGCCGGATTAGAACTGTACCAAGTATCTTCCTTTGTTCCTTCACCAATAATGATATCGCCGAAAACAGTTTTAAACTTTTCCCCGATATCCTGCACACCGTCAGCTTCAACTATAGCAACACCACGATTGAATTTATCTACATTGATCGTATTTGTCTCATAATTATCCGAAATCACTCTTTCGTCGATGTGCCAGATGACCAAGCCTATATCTATGAAATCTTCCATCTTAGAGTTACGATCTTCTCCCGGAAGCGCCCAATCAAATTCATCAACATCTAATACTACACCTTGCAGAGTATCGACATTATAATAGACATAAGTTGGATAATCTCTATCAAAAGTCTTCGATAATATCTGTCCGCCTGTTTTATATGTTACCGTTGATCCGTTTTTCTTCGCATCCCTTTTTCTATTCTCGATTAAATAATATTCGCTTGCATTGATAGGAACTTTAATAAGCGTTGTATCTCCAAGCTGAGCAGCGTATCTAGCTGTTAAATCAACCGACATATTCTGAATCGGTAATTCAATCGGGTTTTCCCAGCCGAGAAACATTTTTTCCCAGGCTGAAGGTTCAGGAGGATATATGCCTTGAAAAGTGAACATTGCCTGTCCGTCCATAAGTCCGAATCTGCCGATAGCGCTGAGCCCGGTATTTGTATCGTATAGATCAGGCAACCCTAAATGACTTCCGATGGTTGCTGATATCAACCCGTTGATTGTAAGCTCTATCAAACTAATACCGTTGAAACCGATCAGTTCTCTCGATTCCGTTTCAGGTAATATTGCTGAATTACTAATGTTAAAACTACCTCCACTTACCGGATAACCTTGGAAATCATCACCGTAAATTTCTTTTAATGATTTTTCACTTAAATAAACCGAAGGTAAATCTCTTTCGTTTCCAATACTTCCCGGCAGGGATACATCTTTACCAACTCCGGCATGAAATATTACGAACAGGTCATAACTAGAAAAATCAATATTTGTATAATGTTTATCGGCAAGTTTCCAAACTTCATCGGCAAAATTCGCAACAGGAGATAGATCATCCAGATCCTTTATAGGAGGCGTATAGTTACGCATTGTTTTTGAAACTGTGAGTATATCGCCAAGCACAGTAAAAGATATATTGAACTTATCTCGTGAAACTTTTTTGAAATAGTTCTGAGCAAAAGTTAAATGATCCTCAAAGTAAGATTTATTATGAGGCAATGGGTCCAAGATAGTTTGACCGTAATCCTTTGAATAGATTGAGCCGAACGTTCCGTTTCCAAACGTTGCATCATCTTTGTCTTCCTGAAATTCAACCAGTACCGCTAAAATTTTTAATGAATCTCCTGGATTCAAATTTGTTTTATTCAAAACTGGATTAGGATTGAGTTTCCCAATAAAAGTTTGGGCAGAAAAACTGCCCATAGTTAAAATACTTATGAATAGAATAAGAGTTATTTTTTTCACTGTTAGATTCCCCTAGGAAGTCCTCTAGGAGTTCTTGGAGCTAAACCCCATTCAATCAATAATGAAAATCTAAGTGTTCCGTCAAGCGGATGGTTTTCCGAATTAGCACCAACTGTTGACAAATAAGAGAAATCAAATCCATAAAGATCATATCTTATACCGGCGCCGAATGTTAAAAAGTTTCTGCCTCCGAAATCAGGATCTTCATAAAAGTAGCCGCCTCGTACCGCGAACATAAAATCTTCAGGACGCCCGTACCAATACTCCACTCCAGCCGAGTATTCAATACTCTTTAATTCGCTTGGAGCTTTTACTGTATCGGTTTCACTTACTCTTTTACTGACTAATAATTTACTTGCATCGCCGGTAAACGTGAGTGAATTATAATCATCCTGAAATATTCTATATGCTAAACCTAAACGCAAATTGGTTGGAAGCGGATCAGCTTGATCTTGATCGATATATGAAATTTTAGGACCAACATTACTAAGATTAGCGCCAATACTAAAATTACCGCTTAAGAAATTCTGCGGTCGCCACATACCGCCAACGTCAAAACTAACCGTTGTTGCAACACCGGAGCCGACTTCATTTTCCGTAGGCTGATTTGCTAAATTCGAGTGAATTAACCTGAAGTTGAATCCCAAGCCCCAATCTTCACCCAATTTAGTTGCGTAACCAATTGTTGCGGCAAGATCGAACGAGCGGAAAGTACCAATCACTTCGGGACCGCCGGAGCCTGTTCTTTGGAACTCTCCATAGTTCATATATGTTAAACTTGCAGTAATACTTCCGTCAATCGATTCCATATAAGTCCGGAATGTTATATAATCATATGATAAGTCGAGTCCGAATTGCGGCAGCCAGTTTGAATGTGTAAGCCCAATTTCAGTACCCGACTGAAATGCAATACCTCCCGGATTCCAAAAAATCGCGGCAGAGTTATCTGCTAAACCGGTTCCTGATTCACCCAATGCTGAAAATCTTGAGTCAGGTGCAAGAAGCAGATAAGGGACAGCAGCTTCACCTTGTGCTTTGACCTCACTGACAAAACCAATTGATAATGTAAACAAAATCAATACAACAAATAATTGTTTCATTAAAATTATACCTCCATTATTAAATAAATTATTTTCTATTCTAGCGATAGACAGCTAATTTACCAAGTACACTTTGACTTGACTTACCATCTACCGACTTTATTATTAGTTTATATAAATAAGTTCCGTTTGCGATTCGCGAACCGTCTTGGTCCCTTCCATCCCAATCAATTTTTACATATTTATCAATAACACTGTAATCTTCAATCACTTTTATTAACCTTCCGGCTACAGTATAAATCTTTATCTTGATGTCAATCGGCTCGGTAATATTATGCTGGAATATAAAAGTTGTATTACTGCTGAAAGGATTCGGATAGTTTACAACATCTTTAAGCACAACTTCACCGGAATTAACAACCGTGAAATAACTTACTTCCAGCGAAGGATTGTTGAACACATCCCAGGCTTTCACTGCAATTTTATGATCACCAAGAGCAGCGTCACTTACTTTATAATTAACTTGTCCCGATCTACCCGCCGCATCAAGATCACCAATGAAATAGTTTGTGAAATCTACCGCTTTACTTTCATCATCATCTATAACACCTTCCAATTTATGACCAATGCCGGAACCCGTAGTATTCAAACCTGTTTCATCACTTAGATTTATAACAAGAGTAAAATCTTCATTAACTAAGTACGCATTTGACGATTCACTTTCATCATAGAATATTTCAATTTCCGGGCCATTACCATCATTAACTGTTGTTGAATCAGTTCCGCCAATTGTGATCTTTTTTGTATATCCAATACCGTCACTCTCATCATCGTCCAAATATACAACAATCTTACCTGTACTATTTTCGTAAGAAATATCTTTCGGTACGGTAAAGTTAGCTGCAAATTTCCCGTTTGTGATTGAAGCTCTTCCTCTGAATATAACACCCCCGGGTTCTATCATATAAAAATTACGGCTTAATTCGGGAAGCGGTTTTTTCCTCTCCGAATCAAATACAGTAACAATAGCCTCGCCATTATAAGATGTATTAACAGAGCCGTCATAATTACGCACAAGACCATCCAAAGAAACTTTACTGAGTGCACTTAACTGAACGTCTGCTGAAAGATCACTATCGTTAACATGCTCAATTGAAGCAGGAATTTTCGGTAAGTTCAATCTAATTGCCGGATCTCCGAACAAATGAAATTTTTCATCGTTAGTCTGTATCCTATTTTCTTTGGTTTCATAGAAAGCTTGACCAATAGATTTATTAACTTTATCTTCTAAAGACCCGCCAAGTAAATGGGAATAAAACTCCAGATTAATCTGTTCATTCTGTCCAGCATACACAACTCTTGTAGCGGAAAAAGCTCCTATCAAACCTCTATCTTCAAGTAAAAGCATATCTTCAACAGAGCTTTCGGAAGAAGGGTCATCATATAATCCGAAATCACAAGTTGCCGCTGTTAAGAAAAAGTATTTATTATTTTTTAAACTCGGGATTGTTGAAGTCTGTACAAATACAAATTCATGCGCCCAAACTTCGGGGTTGCCATGCCCAATGTAATTCAATATCAATGTACCTTGATTGATAGCAGTAATTATAGCTTGATTGACTTCAGGTTTTCTTCTTCCGAAGCCGGTTTGAATAGTTGGATAAGCAGCTAGATAAATTTTCTTGCGATTCATGAAAGAAGGAACTCTATCAGCGTCCAATTTTTCCGACTGACGCGTATGCAAAGCGCCGTCATCACCATCGGTTGTAAGTCCGTCGTCAGCTACCAGTGTAATTAGGTCCTTCCAAAGCCCGTTTTCTTCAGATTCATATTTAATTATTTTATCAACCGAAATTCTAGCATGTTCTGTACTTTGAATTGTTATTCGCCCAATAGCAAGATCTGCGCTTTCATCATCACCAACAATTCTACCGTAGTAATCATCCATCGGATAAGATTTAAGTTCATTTAATGATTCAACAGTTTCATAGGGCGGCACAAAATTTTGATTATACCCTTCAACATTGTAATAATCATAATCCCCGTCTCCGAATAAAAGGACATAGAACGGTTTTATCTGCCAATTTTCATAAGCATATTTAAGAAAATTTCTAATTGCCGTCGGGTCGAGTAACCCGCCGGAGAACTCATTTAAAATTTCATCTACAAAAAATACTTTAGCAGTAAGTTTATGCGGAGAATCATTTTGGCGATAATCTGCAAGTCTATTTGCTTCGTCTTCAAAGTGTTTATCCGTTATGATAACATACTCTGCGCCGCTGCTGAATCCATGAATATTGGAATTATCAACCTTTTCTATTTTAGAAATAGCTCTATATTTTGATGGAGCTAATGCAAGATATTTAGAATAACCGTCTGTATATTCACGGTCCTTGAACTTAATGATTCCTTCAGAATTATCTATCGAGTATGGAACTTGTTTTACATCATTACTATTTGTAACGTCAAATATTTTAATATCATTTGTACTTGCAAATTCTAATTGATATTCAATTTCTGTTCTCTTTTCCCCTGCGAAGAAAATAATTTCATCATTTTTCGTAATTAAATTACTTTTATATTCAATCTCAAAATAATCAATATATGCTTTGGAATCAGGTGATGATGCTGAAATGCTCATTTTTAGTACACTTCTATCATCCGGAAGAGCACCGGTGAATTGTGCTTTTACAATACTTTCAGTTCCCCATGTATAATAATTGGCGTTTACTCTGCCTAATACACCAGAATATATCTGTTTTGAATTCTCAAGTATCCTAATAGGAAAAGACTTTGTAGACACATTTGCAAACCGCATTCTGTAGCTGATCGGTTCGCTCTCTATTCTTTCACTGAGATCATTAATATAAGTGCGAGAATTAGTATTCAGACTGAAATCATCCCCCCAATAATCCCTGCCTGATTTACCAACGTTTATTTTGTCATCATCCAAAGATTTAAATGCTACTGTAGATGTTTGAATATATGAGACATCTCCAGTGTATGAACTCTTCTGTTCAATTCTTTTTCCGTTACTGCCGCCTGATGTAATCCAGAAATAATTTTTCTTAGAATATGGATGATGATACCGAACATATTGATTTTTATTTATATCATATTCCCAGAAGTCTGTCCCGCGTCCATAAAATATTATTATATCATTCGCATCAAACTTACCATCATCTTCTCCTTCAACAATAATTGCATTTTCAACCAGATCAGTTGCTGCCGGGAATGTAACTCTCTCAGGCAATGCTTTTCCCCCGTTATTATAGATCTTTATTGTTTTCGGGTTTACTGTTGCTGCATCAATTCCAAGCTCCTTTAATTGCTTCCTTGTAATTTTATATATACCTTCTTCCGGCGCCTCAAATCTGTACCAAGTTCCTTCAGAAAGAACTGAATTATTAGTTACTTTGTTTAACTTATTAGATTGTTTTCCCCATTTTTGTGCAGCATCAAAATTTATTACATTATCCTTAACGTATTTATCAGTTATTTCAACTGTTCTATCCGCAGGCTTTCCAAAATTGACTCTTACCATGATCTTCTTGTATAAGGTTATCTCATCGGTTTCCGGATTGTACTGAATAGGTGAAATAAGGATTGCCTGCATAGGAAGATCGCGGCTGTAACCAAAATTGCCGAATCGAACCAGTTCGCTATTTTGGAATTTCCTTTTAGCCGTGCTAATCTGATCGCTTGTTAATTTTACATCCCAAGACTGAGGTGCAATCTTGCCTTTTATAATAGAATGCTGAGTAGTAAGAACTTGAAGTGTGTTACCAAATTCCGACGGAACACCTACAGAGATCAACCTGTACGGCAGTTGGATATTACCAATCAATTCTTCTGAAATACCAACGGCTCTATCAAATTCAATATTAGTGTATTTTGTACCATCTATCTCAGAATAAGTAACAGGAGAATAGTTTGGAGTAAACTCAAATACAACACTTGCAGCAGATGATGAAATGATCTTAACATCTTCACGCGCAAATAGGTTTAAATACAGCAAAAGGAAAATAATGATAGAGCTTTTGCTTTTCACTTTTTTTCTCCAAATAAGTTAAATTAATTAAATACTGCTACCAAAGTAACTGATATTTAGGTTTCAAATAAAATCGTAAAAAAGCGCTCTATATATTACTTTCCTTAAATTTTGATATAAAAGTTAACTAACTTATAGACACTTTGTCAAGTCAATTAATCAGTTTCATTTCATTATTTGTTATATGCAAAATACTTAAATTCTTTGAGATATTCAGCTATTTTAAAGTAATTGTAATTTTATCGACAATTTTTTTTGATCTATAAAAATTTATATACTAAACTCAAATTGGTATTCGGAACAAAATCCAAAATTTTGTCATATCGAAATGAGCTTGTCTTTTAATCGATTGAGATATCTCCCTACTATATTTACGTTATGAGATCTCTCACAAAAAACATGTTCGAGATGACAATCTTACAAAATCCGAAAACCACTTTGTTTATAGTATACTTACTTAAAAGCAAAGAGAACCAAATTAATAGCTATTTATTCAGAATCTTCGTTATAAACCAAGCAACTCTTTTTTCTCTTTCATTGCATCAATACAGAATTGGATATGCTCGTCAAGCGGGATACCAAGTTCTTCAGCCCCTATAATTATCTGTTCCCTATTTATAGCTCTTGCAAATCCTTTGTCCTTAAGTTTCTTCTTAACTGATTTAACCTTTACATCGTCAACCGACTTACTAGGTCTCACATAAGTTACCGCCGTGATAAAACCTGCTAATTCATCACAAGCGTAAAGAGTTTTTTGCAACTTTGTTTCTCTTGGTATTTCAGTATACTCCGCATGAGACATTATAGCAGTTCTAAATTCTTCCGAAAACCCCAGTTCCTTTAATATTTCATTTCCTTTATAAGGATGTTCCTCTTCCGTGGGAAATTTCTCGTAATCAAAATCATGAAGAAGAGCAACATTGCTCCAAAAATTTTCATCTTCTCCGAACTTACGGGCATAATAAGCAACGCAAGCTTCAACAGCGTATGCGTGTTTTAATAAACTTTCACTTTTAGTATGTTCTTTTAAAATTGTTAGGCATTCATCTCTGTTATGTTCTATGTTCATTCTGTTTCTCCATAATTATTATTTCATTAAACGTCTTTACTTGGACATTCATTCACTAAAACACACTCTAAGCATTTTGGTCTGCGTGCAACACAAACTTTACGACCGTGAGAAATAAACCAATGAGTAAAATTTATCCAATCCTTTTTGTCAACAATTTCCTTCAGTTTAAGTTCAATTTTTTTAGGATCTTTTGTGTCAACAAAACCCAGCAAATTTGTAAGACGAATAACATGAGTATCAACAGCAATAGCCGGAATACCGAAAGCATTTCCTGCAACAACGGAAGCCGTTTTTCTTCCAACACCCTGAAGCTTTGTTAGTTTTTCGAAGTCAGCAGGTACTTCACCATTATGTTTCTCAACCAATTGACTGCAGCATGCTTTTATACTTTTTGTCTTCTGTTTATAAAATCCGGTTGAGTAGATATCTTTTTCTAATTCTTCATTAGAAACTTTCAAATAATCCTTTGGCGATTTATATTTTTTGAAAAGTTTTTCCGTTACAATATTTACCCTTGCGTCAGTGCACTGAGCCGAAAGTATTGTAGCAATTAATAATTCGAAAGGTGTGTTAAAATGGAGTGCGGGTTTAACATTAGGATATTCTTTCTTCAGAATAGAGAGAATTTTCTTCATCCTATTTTTTTCTTCTTTACTTATCATCTTTTAATATTAGTCTCTCAACCGGTTTGTCATTGATCAAATGCGATTGGATGATCTCTTCAACATCATCAACAGTTAAATTCTTATACCAAATACCTTCAGGATATACAACTGCAGTAGGTCCATGATTACATTGACCGAGACAGCCGGAAGCATTTGCTCTTATCTCAACAGATAGATTAAGTTCTTTCAATCTTGATTTAAATACTTGTCTGATTTCGATAGAGTTTGATCTCCCGCAGCTTTTTTTTAAGCTATTCTCTTCTCTTATGTTCTCACAAATGAATATGTGCTTTTTATAATGTTTCATAGTATAGATTAAAAAAATGCCGGAATAACCGGCAGAATTGTAGCGCGTACGGGATTCGAACCCGTGTTACCGGCGTGAGAGGCCAGCGTCCTAAACCACTAGACGAACGCGCCATTTAGGATGTGCAAATTAAGAAAAATCGCTTCAAAGTTCAATCTTGTACTACTCTTGATCTATAAGCCCTTTAGTGCCGATAGTAAAAAAGATTCGCGTGCCTTCTCCAAGTCTGCTCTCGGCTCTGATAGTTCCGCCATGTTTTTCAACAAATTCTTTACACAATATCAATCCAAGACCTGTACCTTTTTCATTATGAGTTCCGGTTCCAGAGTGCTGAAAGTTCTCATCAAATAATCTATTAACATCTATAGAACTCATACCTATTCCGTTATCGATAACAGATACTTCCATCGTTCCATTAATAACTTCCGTCGCAACTGATATTCTTCCGTTTTCTCCGGTGAATTTAATGGAATTGGAAATAAGATTTCTTAATACCGTGCTCAGCATATTAACATCGGCATAAACCAATTCAGTTAACTCTACATTATTAACCAAAGTAATACTTTTTACTTTCGCATTTTCACTATTGAAGTGGAATATATCTTCAACGATCGGATGAAGATTGAATTCAACAGGATTGAAAATTACCCTATCCGTCTGAATTCTTGTCCAGTTTAATAGGTTTTCCAGCAATCCATGTGCCTTACCAGCAACAGTATTAATATCTGAAGCAAACTTGCCGATAGTAGCTCTATCCAACTCTTTATATTCTCCGATCAATATCTCTGAATAGCCGAGTAATGCGGTAAACGGCGTCATCAAATCGTGAGCAACAATTGAGAAGAACTTATCTTTATTATTATTCAATTTTTCTAATTCACGATTGTATTCTTTTATCTTTTCTTCAGCCTCTTTCCTATTGGTGATATCATAAATACTTCCTTCAATAAACTGTTCTTGACCTTTACGGTTTTTTCTGATTTTAGCATTTATCATTACATCAATAATATTTCCTTCAAAGTTACGGAACTTTGTTTCGTAGTCAATAACTAAACTATTATTTTTAATTAATACTTCGAATTCTTCAAATAAACTTGGGCTTTTAAAAAGTTCCTTCAAAGTTGTTGTTTGATACATTTCTTTTTTTGTCGGGAATTTCAAAAGCTGAACAAAGGATGAATTTACTCCTTTGAAATGATAGTCCATATCGACTTTGAATATCCCTTCTGTAGCATATTCAAGATATTCCTGTGCTTCGGTTGTCTGATTAACTAACCTCTGACGCAGCTTATAGTTAACCGTAGTAGCAACAATACTCATTATAGAAATGAATAGGACGAACACAAATGTTGTGTAAAAATTTGGTAGAAAGTATATACTGGAATCGTTCAGTAGTATTGAAATAGCGAACAGAACATTATAATAGATCGCCAAGATGATCTGGTTTCTTATATCCCAGCTAAGAAACAGCGCCGCAGTAAAAATAATTAGCGCTAGAAGTTGAGAGTTTACAAATATACTTTTCGGCACTAATAATATAATAGAAGCAAACGAACCTATGATAGTTAACAGCAGAAGATGAATAAGAAATACAGGATACTTTTTCCCGATACTCGTATAAGTCAATGCTAATACACAGAAACCAATAATGGTTGCAATTACTCTGCCGAAATAAATATCAAGTGTAAAATCAGCAAAATATTTGACCTCAAAAATTAAAGAGAAAATTCCGACAATAATTACAAGCGAAGCAATCACCTGCAGAGGTGTGATCAGTAAATTTCTATTCTCATCATCAAAAAAATTTACCGATTCTGAAAATCCAACACTTCTAAATTTTTTTTCAATTGCTTTCAGTTGCATTACCTTGTTCTTGATGAGTATTTATCCTTAATAAAGTTATAAATAAATATATTGCAATACAAAAATAAGAATTTTTCTTCTCTTTTTATTGATTAGCAGTGCCTTGAGCCACACCGGTAGCAGAATTACTTATCTGCATCGAATCAATAATAGATTTTAAAGAATCCATGTATGTTAAATATCTGCCCATATTATTTTTTGAGACAGGATGGGATGAAGGAAATTTTTGTTTTCGATGATTAATTTGCACACCATTCTTCCAGAACCTAAAGCAAACATGGGGTCCAGTGGCTAAGCCGGTACTCCCAACATATCCGATCACTTGTTTCTGTTTAACTTTTACACCAGGTCTAATTCCTCTCGCTATTTTTGACATATGCAGATACTGTGTTGTATAAGTACTGTTATGTCTAATTTTAACATAGTTGCCGTTGTTTCTTTTATATCTCGCTTCTGTCACTACACCGTCTCCAACAGCATAGATTGGCGTACCGGTAGGTGCTGCATAATCTGTTCCCAAGTGCGCTTTATATCTATGAAGAACAGGGTGATACCTTCGCCTCGAATATCCTGAAGAAATTCTACTGAATTTAAGAGGAGATTTTAAGAATGTTTTCTGCAGACTTTTACCTTCTTCATCAAAATATTCATCTTTGCCGTCTTGCTGAAAATAGAATGCGTAGTAATCATCCCCTCTATGCTGAAAATAAGCTGATATTATTTTACCAATTCCGATAAATTGACTGTCAACATATTCTTCTTCGAAGATAACCTTAAACTTATCTCCCTTATAAATGCGATAGAAATCAATTTGCCAAGCAAAGACTTCCGCCAGTTTTAGAGCCAGAAGATCACTTACTTTTAGCTTTTTTAAACTTAAGTATAACGAAGTATTAATCTCTCCAGCAGCTTCATTCTCTTTTATTGTGATCTTCTTACGACCTTTTGTCACATCTATTGAATCACCAAATTCAACTACTACGTAGTTGATCGGATCACTTTCATATACAAAGTACTTTACCCTTGGGATGGAATCTTTTGAAGAATAAATAACATATTCTTTACCTCTGCGTATTTTGCGAACATTCCACTTATCACGTGCAACTTTAGCTATTTCTCTTATCTGCTTATAAGAAACATGATGCGGAATCAGTATGTCGGTTAAGGTCTCATTTTTCCCGACAATTCCTTTCTGCTGGGTAAGCGAATCAACATATAAACCATAAATATTAGGCTGCGGCTGAGTTATTTCCTCTTTCTGTTCATTCGACTGCTCGTTATTATTTGAGCACGAAGTCAAAAGAGATATAAATACTAGTAAAAAGGGAATGTATCTTTTCAATATTCCATTACCTTTAGGGCTTTTGAACTTTATTACCATCAATTATTCTTCAATCAATTTTGAAATGATATCGAGTGATGTTATTCCCTCAGCCTCTGCATTGAAGTTAGGGATAATTCTATGTCTGAGAACCGGAACAAGCGATGATTTAATGTCATCAATACTGGGTGTATATCTCCCCTCCATTATAGCTCTGGTCTTGGCAGCTATTACTAAATACTGAGAAGCTCTTGGACCAGCGCCCCAGCTTATCCAATCGTCTAATTGCGATCCGTTATTTTTCTCGGTTCTTGATAACTTAACTTTCTTAACCGCATATTCAATTACATTATCTGCAATAGGCACACGTCTAACCAATTTCTGAAATGCAATCAATTCATCTTTTGAAATTATTTTATCTAATGCCGGCACATAATCACTTGTTGTTGATTTGATTATTTCGATCTCCTCTTGATAGCTAGGATAATCTAACCAGACATTGAACATAAATCTATCGAGTTGTGCCTCAGGTAATGGATATGTGCCTTCCTGTTCAATGGGATTTTGAGTTGCCAGTACGAAGAAAGGTTCATCGAGCTGATAGGTCTTGCCCATTGCCGTTACCTTATGTTCCTGCATAGCTTCAAGCAAAGCGGACTGTGTTTTGGGTGGAGTTCTGTTGATCTCATCAGCTAAAATGATATTCGCGAATACGGGACCTTCTATGAATCTGAAAGACCTTTTCTTAGTTATCTGGTCTTCCTCAATTATTTCTGTTCCAGTGATATCACCGGGCATCAAATCAGGTGTAAATTGTATTCTGCTGAATTTTAAATCGAGTACGTCAGCCAGAGTCTTTATCAACAATGTTTTTGCTAATCCCGGAACACCGACAAGCAGACAATGTCCTCCTGCAAAAATTGAAACGAGTAAGTCATCAATAATCTTATCCTGTCCGATTATAACTTTACCTATCTCAGATTTAATTTTTTTTACCGAAGATTTTAATTTTTCAACTAACTCAATATCGTTTGAATTTGTACTATTTAGTTCCAAGATTCACCTAGATTTTTACTTCCCAATAAATATGGGATTTTAATTCTTCTACCCATTCTTTAAATTTTTTCTCACGCTTTCTGTACTCAGCTAATCTTTTTATATCATCGTAATCTTTATCGATGTTAGCAACATGCTCCGGTATTCGCTTTATCAGTTTTACAATTTGGTATCCGTATTTCTGCGGACCAATGACTAACTTTTGCGGAGCGCTAATTTCCCCTTCTTTCATAGAATAGACCGTTTGCAAAATTTGTTTGTCAAGCTGACCAACTTCCAGAGTTCCAAGTTTACCTCCGAACTTAGCAGTTTCTTTATCATCACTATATTTTTTAGCATAATATTCAAAAGTATTAAATCCTTGTCTTATACTGTCCTTAATATCAGTCAGCAATTCAATTGCTTTGAGGTCTGCCTGGTCATTACTTTTTATCATCACTAAAATATGACGGGTATGTATTTGATTCCCTTTTCTCTCAAGCAGTTGGATAATATGGAACCCAACCGGAGACTCAACCACACCGGATATTTCACCTTCTTTCAGAGCAAATGCAGCAGCTTCAAACTCCGGATAAAACACACCCCGCTGAACCAAACCAAGATCACCGCCTTGCGCCCTGCTGCCCGGATCGTCAGAATACTTTGTTGCCAGCACTGCAAAGTCAGCGCCGTTTTTCAAAGAGTCCAACAGCGATTCCGCAAACTTTTTTGCTATCTCTTTTGCGTTCTCCGACTTCGACGGATCTATAAATATATGGCTCAAAGTGAATTTCTCAGGTATCAACCCAAGTGAATCCTTATATGTTTCATAGAATTGCTCAACCTCCCGACGGGTAACATCGATCTCACCAAATTTCTGCTGCTGAAGTCTTTGCGCCATTAAATTCTTTTTTGTATCATCTCGGAATTCCCTCTTGATTCGTTCTATACTCATTCCGTAAGTTTCTTCAACACGTTCTTTAGAACCGTACTGCTGAATAAAATAGTTCATTTGATTGTCCAGCATCTGTGTAATTTCATCATCGGAAACTTCCACAGAATCAAGTTCTGCTTGTGCATAAAGGAGTTTTTCCGTTATCATTCCGTTCAATATCTTTTTCCTTAGAGCTGGGTCATCGGGATTTATATTAGATTTGGCAGCTTCCATTTGAACTCGAAGATCCAATTCTGATTTAAGAATTATCTCGTTATCAACCACCGCAACAATTTTGTCTATGGTTTCCTGTGCAATTAATACTTGTACAAATATTAACAGCAGTATTATTATATACTTCATTATTTATTACCTCTCGATGCTTGAGCTATAATCAGAGTACAATTGTTTTATATAACTTTTATAAGCCAATTCTCTCTGTTGAGCTATATATCTTTCTTTTACCAAATCATAAATAACAGATAGATTTGGAACTTCATTTTTATCATATTTTTCGAGTAACTGGAAAACAATAAAATGACTATCAAAGGTTTCCATTACTTCACTGATTTGATTCTGAACAAGTGTTTTATAAACCTTACTATAAATATCGGGAGAATTTTTTACAACATACAAAAAAACTTCCTCCCCTGAATCGATTAACTCGCCTGAATGCAGAATTTTATCTATTGCATCATCCCAATTATTTTGAAGAAGAGACGTTTTAAATTTTTCTGCATCGCTATACTTTTTAAATGCTGCATAGTTATATAATATAGCCGGCTGAGTTAATTTAAATTCATCAGGATTATCCATAAAATATTTTCTAACAGAAGATGAATCATCATTGATCTTTACATTCTCCATTATATTTTTAATCAGTAAAGAATTTGCAGTCATTTTTGATGACTGCTCTGTTAAAGACTTATAATCTTTACTGCTCAGGATTCCATCCTTTTTAGCAGCTAAGTATAATAGTTCATCTTCAATCCATTGTCGAATATATTCCTCTCTGAATTTAGAGCTATCAACGTTAGAAGACATTGCACGATCAACCTCAGCTTCAGTAAGGTATGAATCACCAACTTTAGCGATATACTTTTCTTCTTTTTTTTCAGTACAGGACACAAAATAAGCAATCATAAATCCAAAGAAAATTATTCTAATTATTTTCCGGTTTGAATGCATTCGTCAACTCTTCATAAAAATATTGTGGTTTATAAAGTTCTTTTAATTTGTTGTTATATTTTTTTTCAAGTCGCTTGCTTTCCATTTCCTGATAAGCGCTGGATAATTCAGGTAAAGCTTCCTCGTAAGTTTTTTCCCTTGCATGAAGTTTTTTATTCAATTTTACAATTGCCCAGCCTTTCATCACTTTAAAAGGTTTTGAAAAATCGCCAATATTTGATAGTGAATTTGCTATACGCGACGTTTCACTTTCATCAACAATTTTTATACCTTGATCTCCAGCTTTATCTTTCATTCCAGGTTGTTTTGTATATTTTTCTGCTACAACTCCAAATTCTTCTCCGTTTTTCAGCAATTGGTAACATGTATCAATCTTTTCTTTTTTGTATGTAAAAATCTCACTGTAACCAACTTGAGGTGGAGTTTTATAGTTTTCCTTAGTTTCCTCATATAATTTCTTGAGTTGAGTGGAATCAATTTTCACTCTATTCCAAACCTCATCCTCTTGAAGCTTAAAGATATAGATACCGTTTCTGTAATCATCCATTAACTTTGCAAATTCAGGATCAGTGTTTTCAAGTGTTGCAGCTTTCTCTTCCAGAAGTAATTGGTTGCCATATTTCTTGATACCGCCGTTTAGCAAAGCAACATCTAACTTTTTACCTTTATATTCTGATTTCTTATCCATGAATGTTAATAAACTATCTAGAGAAACAGACCTATTTTTAGTAGTGATAATATTTTCATCTTTATGTGAAGTAAAATTGTCATTTTTCTTGTACTCAGTATCTAATGTTATCTGATCTCCACTTTTTGTCAGAAGTTTGACCAGATCTTCGTTCACAGAATAATCAAATTCTTTTTTCAACTTATCAATGAATTGATCATAATCATATTGATAACGAGATTTCTTATAAATCTCTCTCAGTTTCTCAATTTCTTCTTCGTATGGAGGATATTCCTTTTCACCGGTAAGTTTAATAATGTGGTATCCGAATCTGGTTTTGACTATTGGTGATATCTCCCCAATTTTTAACTTAAATACCGCTTCATCAAAAGGTTTAACCATTTGTCTCCTTTCGAAGAATCCAAGATCACCGCCATTTTTTGCTGAACCTGGATCTTCTGAAAACTCTCGCGCCAAAGAATCAAATGACGCTCCGTTTTTAAGATCATTGTCTATTTTAGTAATTCTATTAAGCGCAGAACTGGAATCATTTCTGTTATTCTCCGTAGACTTAATTAATATATGACTTGCACGGATTTTATACCGTCGCTTTTCACGATCGGTGACTTTTATAAGATGATAACCGAATTTTGTTTTTACAACTTCAGGATAAACTTCACCAACAGGTGTTGAATATGCTGCCATCTCAAAGGACGGAATAATTTGTCCGGCAGTAAACCAGTATATGTCGCCGCCTTTATTCTTTGAGAATCTATCATCGGAATACTTCGCCGCCATTTTCTCAAAGCTTGCACCATTCTTAATGCTGTCCAAAATCGATTGTGCCTCTTTCTTAGCTGCTTCGTCAGTAGAATCTCTCTTTATCATAATGTGACTGGCTCTTACTTCCTCACTTCGCTGGTCATAAAAGTTTTTAAGACCTGGTGCAACAATATACTTCTCTTCAAGATATGATACTCCAACTTTCGTCTTATAATCGTTCAGTTCTTTGTTAAGATCTTCATCTTGATAATAACCACGTACAAAAGCATCACGTAATTTCATTTTGTACGGTACATAAAGATCAAGAAATTTTTCATAGTCGCTTAGGGAATCTTTCTTTGCCGCTTCTATACCGCCCACATTCTTTGCGTAGGCGTTTTCAAATTCTCCCATTTTAATATCATTATTACCAAACTCTGCAACTACAATTTCAGAATGTTTTGTTGTAGCACAAGCGGCGAAAAGCAATCCTAATAAAACAGAAGTGAATAATATTCTGAAATTCATATGTGTAAATCCTCCAAATTAATTAAATCAACATTTATTTTAGTCATGGTTATTTATAAAGTCAAGGGAGTTATAAGGTTCCATAAATTATGACTTTACTTCATAAATTTATTAGTATTCCTCTCCCAGAATACTCCATCTTTATAACCTTGAATCTTTTTGTTAGTTTCAGCTAACTCCAATCTTTTTTCAGCGATACATGCAAATTTCTCATCGATCTCAATTCCCGAGTATCTTCTTCCCAATTTTTTGGCAACCACCGAAGTGGTCCCCGAACCGAGGAAGGGGTCAAAAACCATATCTCCCTTTTTACTGCTAGCCAAAATTAATTTTGCAAGCAACTTTTCCGGTTTCTGTGTCGGATGATCGGTATTCTCAGACATTGACCAGAACGGTACTGAAATATCATTCCACAAGTTAGAAGGAAATGTTAAGCGAAAAGAGCCATCAACTGTTTCATCCCAATCCTTAGGCAGTCCATCACCTGTTCTATAAGGTGCAATAACTCTCCTTTTCAGTTTCACAGACTCGGTATCAAAATGATAGTCATTAGACTTTGTACAAAACCAGATATCTTCAGAATTCGACTTCCAATTCGCTTTAGCTCCTCTTCCTTTTTCCCTTTCCCAAGTAATTCTATTACGCACTTTAAAATATTTAATCAACACAAGGTGTATGGATGTTGATGATTTCCAATCTCCGCAAACGTATATTGAAGCGGTATCCTTCAGAGTCCGTTCCATCTTACTTATTAAACTATCTAACCAATTTGCATATTTTTCAATTGAACTTTCCTTGAACTTGGCAATTCCAAAAGTTTTGTTCATGTTGTACGGCGGATCAATAAATAAAAGATCAATAAACCTATCCGGTAGAAAATCTATCGCAGAAAAAACATCTTGGTTGATTGTTCTATCTGTAATTTCCTCAACACTAGCATTTTTATTCAAAGTAATCAGCCGTTTATTGATCTTGCTAATTTCTTTGCCCGATATTTTAATAGTTTTATTTCGTGCTGCCGGAGTAGTTTTACTCATTTACCTTAACAATTCCTTATCTTACCTTAATCCCAACTTTCACTTCCGAATCAACTTCGAGCACACTTAATTTTCCACTTTCATCTTCTATTGCCAGAATCATTCCCTGCGATTCAACACCGAATAACTTTGCAGGTTGAAGATTAGCAACAAGGACGATCTTTTTACCGATCAAACTTTCCGGTTCATAGCTTTGAGCAATACCCGCAACCACTTGGCGTTTTTCTTTACCAAGATCAACTTGGAGCTTTAACAGTTTATTGCTTTTCTTTATCTTTTCTGCTTGTAATACTTTTGCAATTTTAAGATCAACTTTCATGAATTCATCAAAAGTAATTTGAGGAACTTTTTCTTCCTCGTCTTCCGGTTTACTCCATTTGCTGATCTGTTCCTCTATCACTTTATCATCAATCTTAGTAAAGAGTATCTCAGCTTTATTAATTTGATGACCATCCTCAAGATTGCTTTTACCGCTTTCATCCCAAGAAGTTTTTTCAGCATTTAACATTTTAAACAATTTATCCGAAGTAAACGGCAGAACCGGTGTAAATACTTCAGCCAGAGTATAAATTGTTTGGAGACAAATGTTTATTGTTGTCCCGCATTTTTCTTTGTCAGTCTTAACACTTATCCATGGTTCGGAATCATTAAAGTATTTATTAGCCGCCCTAGCCAGACTCATCATTTCAAAAATAGAATCTTTGATTTTATATGAATCGATCAAAGCACCAATTTTGCTCGGGTAAGATTCAATAAGCTCCAGCATCTCTTCATCAATTTTTTCCAGCTTTCCTCTGCTCGGAACTTTACCGTCAAAATGCTTGTGTGCGAAAGTGAAAGTCCTGTTCACAAAATTCCCGAAGATATCAGCCAACTCGGAATTGTTCTTTGATTGGAATTCCTTCCAATAAAAATCGGTGTCTTTTCCTTCTGGTAAATTAGCCCCAAGAGTATAGCGCAGAATATCAGCAGGGAAAAGATCTAAAAATTCCTGTACGTCAATTCCCCAGCCTCTTGATTTGGAAAATTTCTTTCCTTCAAAATTCAAGAACTCATTAGCCGGAACATTTTCGGGCAATATGAACTTATCTTCATTCGCATCATTCCATGCCATCAGCATTGCAGGGAAAATGATCGTATGGAAAACTATGTTATCTTTACCAATGAATGCAATATATCGGGTATCGGGATCCTGCCAATAATTCCGCCATTCTTCTTCATCGCCTTTCTTTCGGAATAATTCCTTTGTCGCGGAAATGTAACCGAGCACAGCTTCAAACCAAACATAAAGCACTTTCCCATCCGCACCGTCAAGCGGAACTTTAACACCCCAATCCAAGTCTCTTGTAACCGCTCTATCTTTTAATCCGTCCTTGAACCACCCGTAACAATATTGCCGGACATTATCTTTCCATTTATACTTTTCATCAGATTCCTTAACGTATTTTTCAAGTCTTTCCTGAAACTTTCCTAATGGGAAATACCAATGTGATGTTTCTTTCAACTCGGGTGTTTCGCCCGTCACTTTACTTATTGGATTTATCAACTCACTCGGATCATAAAGCGAACCGCATTTTTCGCATTCGTCACTTCTTGCCTCCTCATAACCGCACTTCGGACAAGTTCCTTCCACATATCTATCCGGTAAGAACATACCGGCTTTAGCATCATAAAAGTGGAAAGTTTTCTTCTCATTCAGTATGCCTTGTTCATAAAAACTTAAGAAAAATTCTTGTGCCGTTTTATGATGAATGGGTAAACTTGTACGCGAATAAATATCAAAGCTCATCCCGAACTTATCGAATGCCGCTTTGTTGCTTTCATGATACCTATCAATTATCACTTGAGGAGTAACTTTCTCCTTTTCGGCAGTTATTGTAATAGGAACGCCATGTTCGTCAGAACCGCACACGTAAATAATATCAGTATTTGTCAGCCGTTTATATCGAACAAATATATCTGCAGGAAGATAAGCTCCGCTTAAATGCCCTAAATGAATTGGTCCGTTTGCGTATGGTAGTGCCGAAGTTACAAGGATTTTTTCTTTAGACAAAACTACACCACTTTTTAAAATATAATTTGTAAATATAATAAATTATTAGGCAAAGAGGTTTTGATTTTACGGCAAAGTTTTAGGGAAAAATTTAGCCCAGCAGTATTTTTTTTAGTTCTACCAAATTGTCTATTTCATATGTCGGAATTATTGAATTTTCACTTGCTCCGGAGGTATTAAACCAGCATGTGTCAATTCCGTAATCGATTCCGCCTTTTATATCGGATGTGAGATTATCGCCGATTATTATTGCACTATTCTTATCGGTGTGTCCAAATTTTTCAAAAGAATAATCAAAGATCTCCGGATGGGGTTTAGCGAAACCGATCTCTTCAGAAATTATATAATGCTCAAAATATTTGTTCAGAACAGATTGATTAAATCTTGGTTTCTGTACAGAGGTTAATCCATTTGTGATAATACCTATCTTGAATTTATCGTAACACCACTCAACAAGTTCCTCCGCTCCATCAATTAAATATGTGCCTTGCGACAGAAAGAGTAAATATTTATCGCTGAAATCTTTGGGGTCAACATCTGTAACTGAAATTGCTGAAAAAAATCTTCTGAATCTTTCTGGTTTTAGTTCAGCAGCGGATATCTGTTTAAGTTCAAACTCATTCCAAATCTGTTTGTTTAATTTTTTGTAAAGCATCCATACGTCAGCATTCCATTTATCAATATTAAATAATTGCAATGCTTTTTTCAGCGCTACTTCCGAAGCTTTATCAAAATCAAATAAAGTACCGTCGGCATCAAATAAAACTAATTCATATTTCATATATTACCTCTAATTAATAGAGGCTGTCTCAAAAGGCAAAATCTGTCATTCTGTGAAGCGAAGCGACGTGAGAATCTTTTGATTTGAGAATAAGATTTCTCTCCCGTCAAGTCGGGATCGAAATGACAATAGTTACTTTTGAGACAGCCTCTTATAAATATTTAAGTCAATAATAATTTTCTGACTAAAAATCACATTCCTAAATTTGAATTCTAATTTTTCCCTTCGTACATCTCATCAATTAAATTGGTATATCTTTTTTCAATTACTTTACGTTTCAATTTCATTGAGGGTGTCATTTCACCGCCCTCAATTGTGAATGGCTGCTCGAGAATGGTGAATTTTCTAATTCGTTCGTAATTTGCCAGCTTACGTTGAAACTGTGTAAGATCTTTTTCCAGCATTTCATATATCTGTTTCATCTGTGTTAATTCTTTTGGATCATCATAATGGATACGATGTGCGTCAGCATATTCTTTTATAGCTTCATAATCAGGAACTATAAGCGCAGTAATATACATTCTTCTATCACCAATAATTATAAACTGGTCAATATATTTGCTGCCGAGGAATAGATTTTCAATAGGAGTCGGAGCGATATATTTGCCGGTAGTGGTCTTGAACAAACTCTTCTTTCTATCTGTGATCATTAAAAAGCCCTCAGCATCAAAGACACCAATATCCCCCGTATGAAGCCATCCATTTTTAATTGTCGCTTGGGTCTCAGCTTCATTCTTGTAATACCCTTTCATTATGTTAGGTCCGTAAGCAAGAATTTCACCGTCGCTGGCAATCTTAACTTCAACACCAGGCATAGTTTGACCGACCGTTCCAAATTTATAGTTGTAAGGTCGATTAACTGCAATAACCGGTGAAGATTCCGTAAGACCATATCCCTCAAGAATTAAAACACCAACAGCATCAAAAAACTCGCCTAATTCTCTCGCCAGAGCTGCTCCACCCGAAATAAAAAACCTTAATCTGCCGCCGGTTTTTTCTCTAACTTTGCTGAAAACCAGTTTATCCGCAAGTTTATGTTTTAACGACAACATAATCGGAACGCCTGCCTCGGTCTTTATCGCTTTCTTATAGCTTGTACCAATTTCAACCGCCCATTTAAATATTTTCTGTTTCTTTGCCGGCGATGCTTCAACTCCCTTAATTATCTTTGAATACATTCTTTCAAACAGTCTCGGGACAGCAGTCATTATAGTTGGCTTTACTTCTATAAGATTTGATGCAACCTTTTCAATACTCTCGGCATAAGCAATTTGAGCGCCGCTTGAGAGTGCAGTGTAATATCCAGCCATTCTTTCAAAAACATGACATAGCGGAAGGAATGACAGGAACAGATCGGAAGGTCCTATTTCAATAATTTCATGAACTGCGTTTACATTTGACATTATATTTTTATGCGTTAACATTACTCCTTTAGGTTCACCGGTAGTACCGGATGTATAGATGAATGTACACAAATCGTTCTCATGAGATAACGCAATGCTATCTTGGAAATGATTCTCATTCTCCTTTGCAAATTCTCTTCCCATCTCCTGCACTTGTTTGAAAAGAAATACGTTGGGTTCAGTTAATTCGACCTCATTCATTACAATGATAAATCGTAATTGTTTACAGTTCTCTCTTATCTTTAATACTTTATTCAGATGAAAATTATTCGATACAATAATTCCCACAGCTTCTGAATTAGTTAAAATGAATTCTATAGTTTCAGATGTAGATATTGGATATAGTGGTACATCTACACCACCCAAACCTAAGATCGCCATATCCGAATAAACCCACTCCGGTCTGTTCTCTCCAATTATAGCAACCTTATCACCCCGTTTTATTCCAAGTGATGCTAGTCCCATAGCAAAAGATTCGGTTTCTTCCTTGAATTGCTTATAAGATATATCGGTGTAAACTCCATCAATTTTATGTTTTAAAATTGCATGATCAGCATTTGGTCCATAATCCTCTACTAAGTAATTATATAGAGCGGGAACCGTTTTAAATGTTTTTGTTGTTGGCATTTCAATCTCCTTATTAAATCATATTTTAATTTACTTTAGGAAATGAATAAATGCAAATTCTATATAAGATTTTTTAGAGTTTAAACTTTGATAAATATATTTTTTCTATAAAGCAGCCACATCAGGAAAAGCCAAAGTAATATAAAAGTAATCGCATACATCAATGAAGCGTTTATCGGGCTAAAGAAAGAAAGAAAAAATTCTTGATAAATATATGTCTTAAGCGCAACTGTTTCACCGGACGGACTTTCAACTTTTATTAAGTATAATAATCTTCCCATTAATCCTGAAAGAAAAAATACTGCAATTGCATTTGTTCCATAAATGTGAAAAGGTTTTATCCACCACTTTTTATCTTGGACATCTATCAACCAGTAGCAGACAGCAAGAAACACCAATGCGAGTCCACCAGTGTATACTACGTAAGAGCTGGTCCATATTCCTTTATTGATCGGGAACCAGAAATTCCAGACATAACCGAGCGCCATTAATATGACTCCGTAATAAAACATCCAGACAGTCTTTGTAGTTTTGTCTTTATCGCTCTTAAGCCAATAACCGGTCAGCACACCTAACAAAGCTGTTCCTATTGCGGGGATTGTACTCAGTATTCCTTCGGGGTCCCAGACTTTTGTGCCACTCCATAAATGATTTCCCATTATTGTTCTATCCAGCCAAGCGGCAAGATTTGTGGTCGGCTCTAAATTTGGATATCCAACCCCAGGAACAGGTATAAGAGTCATCAAACCCCAATAGAGTAAAAGCAGAAAAGACAAAAGGTAAACTATATTTTCTTTTTTTATTTTGAGGAAGATAAGTGCAGTGAAAAAGTAAACAACTCCAATTCTCGGTAGTACACCGGGAATTCTAATATGATTGAGATCATAATGAGGAAACCCACCAAGGAGCCATCCTAATAAAATAAGAGTAGCGCTTCTTCTAACTAACCGAATATACACCGGTTTTAAATCGTGTTTTTCATCTCTGATCCTACTCAATGAAAAAACCGTAGTTACCCCGACAATAAAAAGAAAGAATGGAAATACAAGATCAGTTGGAGTACATCCATTCCACTCGGCGTGTTCAAGAGGTGAATAAATATGAGACCATGATCCGGGATTATTGACTAAGATCATCAGCAGTATTGTAATACCGCGGAATATATCGAGTGAGAGTAAGCGTTCTTTTTTCGTGACTGTCATATCAAGCTAACAAAATATTTATACTGTAAACTATTGTATTTTTTGTTAATTGACAAATTTTGATCCATATAAAAAATCAATTTTTCGTATTATTAGCAATTCGATTTTTAACATAATTGTATATGAAATTTATTAGACAACTTTATGACTGGATGCTTCACTGGGCGGAAACTCCTTACGGAGCGATTGCTCTTTTCCTATTGGCATTTGCCGAAGCATCATTCTTCCCTATTCCCCCGGATGCTCTTCTAATCGCTTTGGTTCTTGGGGCAAGGAAGAAAGCTTTTAAATTTGCCGCTATTTCAACTGTAGGTTCTGTTACCGGAGCACTGTTAGGATACTCAATAGGATACTATGTTTGGTGGGGCGTTCAGGGAGAGTTCTCTCCTTTTGCTATTTTCTTTTTTAATAACATCCCGGGGCTAACGGAAAAAATATTTTTCGATGTTCAGAGTCTTTATGATAAGTGGAACTTCTGGATAATCTTCACAGCCGGTTTTACACCGATACCTTATAAAGTGTTTACTATTACTGCGGGCGCTTTTAACATAAATATTTTCATGTTCATTATCGCATCGATAATAAGCAGAGCGGGAAGATTCTTTTTGGTTGCATTCTTGATCTGGAAATTCGGCGACCCAATAACAAAATTTATTGACAAGTATTTCAACTGGCTTGCAATTGCTTTTACAGTTTTACTAATTGGCGGCTTTGTTGCAATAAATTATATGTTTTAATAATAACTGCCGACACAGGCCGGCAGTTATTATATTTAGTAAAGTTCTAATCTATAAGTTGTTTGGCTTCAGCCACAACGTTCTCAACAGTAAATCCGTATTTTTCGAAGATTATGTTTTGCGGCGCTGACGCTCCATATTTTTCTATACTGATCACTTTTCCATCAAGACCGACATACCTTTCCCAACCTTGACCAACACCAGCTTCAATTGATATTCTTTTTCTAACAGATCTAGGTAGCACGGATTCTTTATACTCATCACTCTGCGCTTCAAATATTTCCCAACTTGGGAAACTGACAACATTTGTTTTTATCCCTTCACTTTCTAATCGTTCCGCCGATTGAACTGCTAAATCTACTTCTGAACCACTTGCCATTATTATCATATCTGGTTTGCTTCCGCAATCTTTTAGAATATATGCTCCTTTACTTAAACCTTCTGCAGAAGCGAGTGTATTTCTATCTAATATTGTTAGATTTTGACGGGTTAATCCAATAGCAACCGGACTTCCTTTATGTTCAATTACATATTTCCAAGCTTCGGAAGTTTCATTTGCATCAGCCGGTCTAATGAATACTAAGCCAGGAATTGAACGAAGAGCTGCAAAGTGTTCAACCGGTTGATGGGTCGGACCGTCTTCGCCAACTCCGATACTATCATGAGTAAATACATAGATCGGTTTTATCTTTGAAATAGAAGCAATTCTAAGCGCTG
>UOGD01000238.1_pt1 | contig 29273 bp, 35 predicted proteins | sample 1989731 | NCBI WGS metagenome assembly UOGD01 (sample SAMEA4712198, study PRJEB27164) | hydrothermal vent metagenome | biome: marine basaltic hydrothermal vent biome; feature: marine hydrothermal vent; material: mineral | place: Pacific Ocean | collected 2011-06-14/2011-07-23 | depth 1691 m | reverse complement strand
GAGGAGAATCGTCACGACCTGGCGCTTCACCGGTTTCTGTGGAAGAAGAAATCGATAGGACTATTCCTGTTATCGAAAATATTTTGAACCAGAAAAAAGATGCAGTAATCTCAATCGATACAATTAAACCGGAAGTCGCAGAATTAGCTCTGCAACGCGGCGCCAAAATAATTAATGATATTAGCGGTTTTACAGATATGCGATTACTGGATGTTGCTAAAAAGTATGCGGCAACTTTAGTAATAATGCACATGCAGGGAAGCCCATCTACAATGCAGTATGATCCAAAATATAATAATGTTGTCGAGGATGTTTATAAATTCCTTTATGAAAAAGCCGAGATTGCAAAATCAAAAGGAGTTGAACAGTTAATATTAGATCCCGGAATTGGTTTCGGTAAAAGTGTTGAAGATAATTTTATGTTGTTAAAAAATCTTAAAAAGTTTACTAAATTGCAATTGCCGATATTAATTGGTGTTTCTAAAAAGTCTTTGATTGGTAAATCGTTAAATTTACCTCTGGAAAAAAGAAAAATTGCAAGTGTGATTTTAGAAACAGTTTCTACTAATTCAGGTGCAAAGATTATCAGAACTCATAATGTTAAAAACGGTGTGCAGATTAAAAGTCTTTACAATTACATAAATAATCCAAGTAAATTGGCATAGATGTTTGAATTATTCAAAATAGGATTCTTATCGTTCACGTTTCTTGATTTAATAGATATTGCTATTGTATCATTTATTATTTACAAAGTCTATCAGATCATTAAGGGAACAATTGCGGCACAAATATTTTTAGGTCTGGTAATTGTACTTCTCTTCTCTTTTATTGCGCAGGCGGGTAACTTAAAAGCCTTAGGATGGTTATTAAAATTAGTAACAGATATTTGGGTAATCGCATTTATCATTCTATTCCAACCGGAGATAAGACGATTTTTATTACTCTTAGGTAAGAAACCGTTCACGTCAAAGTTCTTTAAAAATATGCCTTCGAAAAAAGATGTGCCGGATATCCTAACAGATGCGGCATTTGAATTATCACAGCATCAGCACGGTGCATTGATCGTCATTGAGAGAACAGTCGGAATAAAAAGTTTTATTGATACCGGGGAACCGATAAATGCAAAGGTAAGTGTGAACTTACTGCGTTCAATATTTTATCCTCGTTCACCGCTTCACGACGGCGCAGTAGTAATACAGAACGATGAAATTGTAGCGGCAAGATGTACCCTGCCATTATCTCCAACTACCTCAGTAGATAAGTTATCCCTCGGTATGAGACATAGAGCGGGACTTGGGATAACCGAACAGTCGGATGTGCTTAGCTTAATCGTATCGGAAGAGACCGGCAGTATTTCTATTGCGGAAGATGGAAAACTTTATCGTGGTCTATCAAGAGAATCATTGAGACGTCTCCTATCAAAAAAGATAGAACATGAAGAGCAAAAAGGAATGAAGGGTTTATTTGATATCTTCAAGAAAGCCAAATAGTATCTGTGCCGTAATACCAATCTATAATGAAGCCGCACATCTCGATAGCGTCATACCGGAAGTTCATAAATATACCGATCATTTAATTTGTGTTGATGACGGCTCGACAGACAGCACTCATGAAGAATTGGAAAGATATAAATATGTAAAAGTAATTTCTCTCGATAAAAACATGGGAAAAGGGAAGGCTTTGTTTTATGGTCTTTCGGAAAGCATTAAATTAGGTTCTGAAATTACGATTACTTTGGATGCTGACGGACAGCATGACCCATCACTTATAAGCTCATTTATTTCTAAACTCGAGTCAAATGATCTGGTTCTCGGAAACAGAATGAATAATTTGAATAAGATGCCTCCTCAAAGAATTGTGAGCAATACGATCACAAGCTGGCTCTTAACTAAAAAACTCGGAGTGAAAATAATTGACAGTCAATCAGGATTCAGAGCATATAAAACAAACGCACTCAAAGATATTTTACCTGAGTCTTCCGGATTTGAAGCTGAAACCGAAATGCTGATAAAAGCGGGTAAAAAGAAATTAAAGATCGGTCATATTAATATTCCAACAATATATAATGAAAATAAAAGTAAAATAAAGCCAATTAGAACAATTCTAGGATTTATCAAAGTGTATTTACGTTATTAAAAATTGAGACAGAGAAGATAAAAACATTTAAATTATTTGCTCGGATTTAATTAAATTTAATAAATCAAAAAACCTTTATAATATTTTTAATGGTGATGCTATGAAACTAAAATATTTTTCACATTCAGCATTTCAAATAACTTCCAACAGCGGTAAAGTTATTTTAATCGATCCATTTTTAACAGGCAATCCAACAGCTCCGGTAACTGCCGAAAGTGTTGAAGCTGATTTTATTATTTTAACCCATGCGCACGGCGACCACCTCGGTGATGCATTTGATATCGCAAAAAAATGTGATTCTTTAATTATTGCTGTTAATGAACTTGCCGATTATGCAATAAGCAAAGGCTTAAAAGCTCATAACATGCATATAGGAGGTAGTTATAATTTTGAATTCGGAAAAGTTAAATTTACTATTGCTCATCACGGATCGATGACACCGGACGGACATTATGCCGGTGAACCTGCAGGAGTTCTGATAACCGTAGATGGAAAAACTATTTATCATACGGGAGATACAGGGTTGTTTTATGATATGAAGCTGATCGGTGAAATGAACCAAATCGATTATATGCTTCTTCCAATTGGTGATAACTTTACTATGGGTATTGATGATGCGGTGAAAGCAGTTGAACTAACTAGACCGGCTGTTGCTATACCTATGCATTACAATACATTTCCGGTAATTGAAGCTGATCCCGAAGAGTTCGTGAGAAAGGTTGATATATTGGGTAATAAGAGTATGGTTTTAGCTTACGGACAAGAAATAGATTTATAAAAACGAAAAGAACTTTTTAATATATGGCAATTATTTCGATTACAAATCAGAAGGGCGGTGTTGGTAAAACATCAACCGCTATAAATCTTTCTGCATCTATTGCAGCAGCAGAATTTAAGACTTTATTAATTGATATTGATCCTCAGGCAAATTCGTCTTCAGGATTGGGTGTCGAACAGAATGATCCTTCAATATATGAAGTCTTGATGGGTATTGAGGAGATTGAGGACTCGATTCAATCAACTTATATGCCTTATCTGGATATAATTCCGGCAAATATAAATCTTGTCGGGGCGGAAGTTGAATTGGTTAATCTCGAAAACAGAGAGTATAGACTTAACAAGCAGATGCATAGGTTGAAGAATAAATACGATTACATCTTCATTGATTGTCCGCCGTCTTTAGGGCTGCTTACATTGAATGCTCTTACGGCATCGGAATCTGTTATAATTCCGGTTCAATGCGAGTATTTTGCTTTAGAAGGTTTGGGGCAATTGTTAAATACAATTAATTTGGTTAGGAAGAATTTAAATCCTAATTTGTCTATTGAAGGTGTACTGTTAACAATGTTCGACAGAAGGCTTAAACTTTCGCACCAAGTAAAAGATGAAGTGATTAAATATTTTGGAGAAAAAGTTTTTAATTCTATCATATACAGGAATGTAAGGATCTCTGAAGCTCCGAGCCATCAAAAGCCGGTGCTTTTGTACGATGCGATCTCAACCGGAGCAGCAAATTACATGTCCTTAGCAGCAGAACTAATTGAAAGAAAAACACAGAGTATAAATGAGTAAACCGCATACAGGATTGGGAAGGGGATTAGGAGCTTTGTTGAACCCAAATTTCAACAAAGAAAATCTGGATGAAAAGGTTACCGTATCTTCATCGGAATTGAGAAAAGATGATGGTGAATCGGTTGACATTTTAGTTAAAATTCCGGTAGCTAATATTGTCCCAAATCCGTATCAGCCGAGAAGTAATTTCAATAAAACGACACTTGACGAGCTTAAGAAATCGATTCTGGAAAATGGACTTATCCAACCGATCACTGTAAGAAGAAAAGACGGCGTGTATGAACTTATCTCCGGCGAAAGAAGACTGCGTGCTTCAAAAGAGATCGGTATTAAAGAAATTCCTGCATACGTAATAAAGGTTGATACAAAAGAAGCAATGGTAGCTCTCTCACTGATCGAGAACATCCAGAGGGAGGAACTAAATCCTATTGAAGTGGCAACTGCATACAAACAATTAATGGAAGAGTGTAATCTGTCTCAAGAAGAAATAGCTACTAAGGTTGGCAAAGAACGCTCGACTATTACAAATACTATTCGATTACTCAAACTTTCTGCGAAGATCCAAGAGCATCTTATCAACGGGGATATTTCATCCGGTCATGCAAGAGCTCTTTTAAGTGTGGATGATGAATCGTATCAAATGGTCATACTTGAAAGAATACTAAAAGACCAACTATCAGTCCGCGCTGTAGAAAAACTTGTTAAGTCTCCTGCTAAAGTTGCTTCAAAAAGGAAGAAGAGTAATATGGAATCTTTGTCCGGGGATGAAATTGCCAATAGGGATATCGAAAATAAGTTGCGCGGTATTTTTGGTACAAAGGTTCTACTTAAACAGAAGAAAGACGGCTCTGGGAATATAACTATTGAATTCTATTCAATGGACGAACTTGAAAGATTATTTGAATTATTTGATTCTATTGGGAAAAACTATTCTTAAAATATTATTAGTTTTAATTGTTATCACTTCACCGCTTTTAGCTCAAGGGGAACTTGATTCTAATCAAACCGTCCAAACTAAAGATTCAACATTTGTCATGACAAAGTCACCGTGGGGAGCCGTAGGCAGAAGCGCACTTATTCCCGGCTGGGGACAATGTTATAACGAATCATATTGGAAAATTCCTATTATCTGGGGTTTCATGGGCTGGTTCACGTATTTATATGTCGAAAATAACAAGCTGTATAAAAAGTATGGTGATCTTTATAGAGAAAGTTTGAAAGAGTTTCCAAACGGAGACCCCAATTATAAACTAGCTCGCGATACTTATAGAAATGACCGGGACCAATGGGCATTGATACTTGGGCTTACATATTTTCTTAACCTAGTGGATGCCTATGTTGATGCACACTTATTTGATTTCAGCGTAAGTGAAAATAAGTATTATCGATCGCCACAGCTGAATGTAAAATTATTCATCAATTAGCAGAATATGAAAAATACTATTACTTGCCAGAATTGTAAATCTGAGAACGATTTTTATCGTTTGAACTGTATATCGTGCGGTGCGCTGCTAAGAAACCGCGTGGTCAATCTCGATCTTTGGAGTACACTTTGGCAAGTGATCGAGACACCTACACAAGCGTTTAAGAATATCGTATTTGCCGAGAATAAAAATTATACTTTCTTTATCGCGATATTATTTTCAATTAAACTAACCTTCAATTCGTTCTTTGTGAAAAGTAATTTAGGAAAGGGAATTGATTTCCAAAATTATCTTGGTATGGATCTTTTAATTGGAATTGTAACTTTTATTGTCGTTTTTTTACTGGCAGCAATTGTCCAGAAATTAACATTAAAAAGGTTTGGTGTTCATACTCGCTTTAAAGATAACTTTGCAGTTTTCATTTATGCAAGCGTACCAATATTAATATCATTTATAATATTTTTCCCGGTTGAGTATGCTTTGTTCGGGAAATACTGGTTGTTCTTTAATCCGTCTCCATACATGATAAAGCCAACAGCTGCTTATGTTTTCACTTGGATGGAAGTACTAATGGTAGTTTGGATGTATATATTATTTATACTTGCCGGTTTTGTACAAAGCAGAAGTAAAGTATTCGCATTTGCTTCTGCGACTTCTTTAATTTTGATTCTTGCTGCAATTTCTATATTTATACCTTATCTTTAATCGAATTCATAAATTCAATAATAGCGCCGTATCTAAGTCCACGCCCGCTAGCATATAGGAAATCTTTTTTGAGAAGTTTTAAAATGTTGTTTAGGATTAAAGTGCCGGCTAAAATTATATCTTCTCGTCCTTCCATTATTTTACCGAAATTTTCCAGGATATCTTTGCTGCTTAATGATTTAAATATTTCAATAAAATCAAATAGATCATCATTTGATAATTTGTAACCTTCAACCTTTACATCGGAGTATTCTGTTAAGTTCTGCATTGCGCATGCAAGAGTAGTGGGAGTGCCTGCAACAGCAATAACAGATGAATCATTTACATTTAAATTGCTTAACTCGTTTAGAACATTTATAATATAATTTTCGGCATCTGATAAAGTTTTGTCTGATATTTCAAAGAGCAAATATTTTTCTGTCAGCGTTACTACTCCAATAGGGAAACTTTTTTTAAAGGATATATTATTCCCGTGACCATGAATTATTTCGGTACTTGCACCGCCGATATCAATTACTAAAGCAGAATTACCCGTATTAAATCCGCCGCTCTGTGCGCCAAGGAATGATAGATAAGCTTCTTGATCACCAGAGATTACATTAACATAAAATTCCAAATCCCTTTTTATGGAATCTATTATCTGTTCGGAATTTTTAGCTACCCGGAGCGCTTGAGTTGCATTAACCAATACTTTTGTGCAGTTGTACTCGTCAATTATATCTTTATATTTTTTTAATACTATGTGTAAAGATGCGACAGCAGGTTCAGAAATGATATTAGATACATTAAGTCCTTTACTTATCCTCGGCATTCTGTATCTATTTAGCAGAGGTACTAATTTCTGATTCTCAATATCAACTTCTGCAATTAAAAGAAGGACGGTATTCGACCCAATATCAATTGAAGCAATTTTCATAATAACCTTTCATTTATTTACATTTTAATTTAATTTTATATTTCGAAATTAAACATTATTTTGTACTCAGACGATGAAAATAAAAGAAAAAGAATTTGAATCCATATTGCAAGATCTAAAGGACATAGCTTTGCAGATGGGTGCAAAAGTTAGATTTGAAAGGGGAGACTTTCAAGGCGGTTATTGTATTCTCAAAGAAAACAAAGTAATTGTTATTAATAAACTCTCAAATCTTCAAAGGAAGGTTATCATCTTATCAGCTGCTTTAAAAGAACTTGGAGCAGAAGATATTTATCTCCCACCGAAAATTAGAGAAGTAATAGAAGAAATGGATGAAACAGAATGAAAATTTTAGTACTGAACGGACCTAACCTAAATCTTCTTGGAGCACGAGAAGAATCTAATTATGGATCATTAACTCTTAATGAAATTGAAAGTATGATCAGATCTGAATTCCCGGAAGATACATTTGAATTTTTCCAAAGTAATAATGAAGGGGAATTAGTTGATCAAATACAGAATGCAGATAAAGGATATGAAGGACTTATGATCAACCCCGGCGGTTATGCACACACTTCCGTAGTGATCAGAGATGCATTGGAACTTTCTAAAATTCCAAAAGTTGAAGTCCATTTATCAAACTTATCGGAGAGGGAAGACTTTAGACACAGAACTATAACTGCACCAAAAACAAATGGTTATGTTTCAGGATTTAAGGAACTAAGTTATTTGGCTGGTGTTTATCTGCTTAAAAAGCTGAATGATAAATTATCTAGTTGAAATGTTCGTTAAACTGTAAATTTTATCAATGCTTCAATCTTGCTTTTATATAATACTTTAACTATTTTACTTCAAGTAAAATAATAGGACTCCATTATGAAAGATTTTGGACTTAAAAAACTGTATTATTCGATCAGCGAGGTTAGTAAACTTACCGGTTTGGAACAGTATATTCTAAGATACTGGGAAACTGAATTCGAGCAATTGAACCCTTCGAAAAATAGAGCAGGGAACAGAATTTATACGAATAAGAATATTAAGTTAATTCTTACAATTAAAAAATTACTCCGTGATCAAAAGTATACTATTGAGGGTGCAAAAAAAATCCTTGCTGAAAAAAATGATCACAAACAAACTGCTGCCAAAACAATCAAACCTCCTGAAACTAAACAAACCGGCAAATCAAATAGTAGTTCACTGAAAGATGACCTTGTAGAAATAAGGAATTTTTTAGTAGATTTGAATTCTAAAATTTAATTTTTCGGAACGTGGCGCAGTCTGGTTAGCGTACTTGACTGGGGGTCAAGTGGTCGCGGGTTCAAATCCCGCCGTTCCGACAAGATTATTAACTATTTTATTATTCAATCTATGACTTAATGAAAAAAAATATTAAATTTTCTACTGATAAACCGACATGTAACTGCGGTGTATTTGGTATTCATGGCGATACTAAAGACCTTCCTTTGACAACATATTTTGGACTTCACGCTTTACAACATCGAGGACAAGAGGCTTGCGGAATTACCGCATCATTTAAAAATGGAGATCGTAAATCTCAATTTACTATTCATAAGGATTTCGGACTAGTTTCCGATGTGTTCGGTAAAAGTAATTTTCTTGAAAAAGATCTGGGATTTGAAACTTGTATCGGACATAATAGATACTCAACATTCGGCGCTTCGGATTCAAGAAAGAATATTCAGCCATTTGTTGTAAACTATCGTGATGGTAATCTCGCAGTAGCTCATAATGGTAATCTTACAAATGCAAAGATGTTAAGGAAGAAACTGGAAAAGGAGGGAGCGATCTTTCAGACTTCTAGTGATTCCGAAGTAGTTCTGCATCTAATTGCCCGGAGCAAGAAAGAAAACCAGATTGATCAGATAAGAGAAGCGTGCGACCAGATTGAGGGAGCATTTAGCATAATTATAATGACAGATACAAGTTTGATAGGTGTGCGTGATCCCTATGGAGTTCGTCCTCTTTGTCTTGGCAAAAAGAATGATGCATATATTATTACCTCTGAAACTTGTGCACTTGATATAAATACTGCTGTGTACATTAGAGATATTGAACCCGGTGAGATCTTAGTTGTTGATAAAAGTAAAAATAACGAGGAGCAGCTTCAATCCTATAAAATAAATAATGATGCACATACAAAACACTGTGTTTTTGAATATATTTATTTCTCCAGACCCGACAGCAAAATATTCGGAAATAATGTTGACAAGATGAGAAGGAAACTCGGCAAAAATTTGGCTTTAAATCATCCAGTCAGAGATAAGGACGGAGAGAAGGTTATTGTTATCAGCGTACCGGATAGCTCTAATACTGCTGCGATCGGATACCAAAATCAACTTGAAAAGCTGGGAATTCCTTCGAAATTAGAGATTGGTCTGATAAGAAGTCACTATATAGGCAGGACTTTTATTCTTCCTGCTCAGAAGAAAAGAGAAATCGGAGTTAGGATCAAGTTCAACACAGTTAAAGGTGTACTTGAAAACCGTACAGTTGTTATTATCGATGATTCCATTGTACGGGGAACAACTTCTAAACAGTTGATCAATTTGATCAGAGAAGCAAATCCTAAGGAAATTCATATGAGGATATCATCACCACCGATCTATAACCCTTGTTATTATGGTATGGATTTCCCATCAAAAGAAGAATTGATAGCCAATAGATTTGAAGATATAAGAGCTGTAGCAAAACATTTAGAGGTTGATTCATTAGAATATATGACAAAAGAAGAAATGCTTGAATCGATGGTTGATCATGCTCCCGAAGATTTTTGCACTGCATGTTTCTCGGGTGATTATCCTATACCGATAAAAGATATTGAATCTTTGTCAAAAAAATAGCTATAGTTACTATAATGCTCTTTATATAATGCATATAACATAAGTATTATATTATAGATGTATAGATCATATAATGTTTTTAATAGCATATATATTTAAGAATGACACAATAAATTAATGATATACAAATAATACATGAAACTAGAACTAAATAAAATATACACCAAATCAAATCTAATAAGTTTCGTTAGATTATTACTTGTTGCCCCGACTATTTATTTTATTTCAAATATACCGGAGCACGATGAGTATAGAGTTGTTGTGTTAAGTCTTTTCTTTTTAGCATACTTATCCGATTTGCTGGATGGATATTTGGCTCGAAAATACAACGAAATAAGTGAATTAGGGAAGATAATTGATCCGCTTGCTGATAAAGTATTTGTTATTGCAATTGTATTCCAATTATTTATAAGTGGTGAAATTACACCCATATACTTTTGGATAATTATTTCCAGGGATATTTTGATCTTACTTGGCGGCGTTTTTATAACAAATATCACCGGTAAAGTGCTCCCGTCAAATTTACTTGGTAAAATAACTGTATCCTCAATTGGAATATTTTTAATTGCTGTTGTAGCCGGAGCAAAGGAATTTAGTTGGCTATATAATCTACTGCAATACTTAAGTATATTTTTAAGTTTTGCATCAATTTTAGGTTACTCATTAAGAGGATATGAAACGATAAAATGGTATAAAAAGAATGGCAATGTTAAAGAACATTAATTTTAATAAATTAAAACAAGGTTTGTCCAAAACAAAGGATAAATTGTTTACGGGAATAACCGAAGCGATCAGCACGAAAGCTGTTTTCGATGAAGATATCCTAGATGAATTAGAGGAGATTCTGATAACTAGCGATATAGGTATGGATACAGCGCTGAAAATTATTCATAATACTCGTGCTGAACTTTATTATTTAAATGACAGATCGAAAGAAACAATAATTTCGACATTAAAGAACGAGATGAAATCTGTCTTATTGAATGCTGTGCAAAATACTGATAATTCAGATAGTATAGATATCTCTGACAATAAACCGTATGTAATCCTTGTTGTTGGAGTAAATGGTGCTGGTAAAACTACAACAATTGGGAAGTTAGCATATAACTATAAGAAAGCCGGTTATAGCGTTCTCATCGGCTCCGCAGACACATTTAGAGCTGCAGCTAATGAACAGTTGGATGTCTGGGCAAAGAGAGCTGACGTTGAAATCATTCAAAAAGAAACCGGCACCGACCCTTCATCTGTTGTTTATGAGACTCTCAATATTGCAAAATCAAATGATGTCGATATCGTTCTTATTGACACTGCCGGTAGATTACATACTAAGTCGAATCTAATGAAAGAGTTAGAGAAAATGAAGGGTGTAATGGGTAAGATATTACCGCATGCACCGAATGAAGTTTATCTTGTTGTTGACGGAAATTCCGGTCAGAATGCTCTTGTCCAAGCAAGAGAGTTTTCAAAGTTTACCGAGCTAACGGGATTGATCGTTACAAAACTTGACGGAACAGCAAAAGGCGGAGTTGTATTCCAAATTTCTGCTCAGCAGAAAATTCCAATCAAATATATTGGCGTTGGTGAAAAGATTGAAGACCTTCAAAATTTTGATGCAGACAAGTTCATCGATGCGTTATTCGATTAATGCCATAAGTACTTAAATGATAAAAGTTGCTATTATAATTAATCCAAAATCAGGGAAGGGAAGCGGAGAAGATTTTATTGAGAAATTAAAATCATTCAAAGTACCAAATTCTGTTAACCTTACAATTTATATTACAGAATATCCTCTACATGCCACATCAATTGCTGAAAATATCTCTAAGGAATTTGATAGGATAATAATTGCCGGAGGTGATGGAACACTCAACGAGTTTGTTAACGGTTTCGATGTAGAATCTAATACTTCAATAGGACTTTTACCGATCGGTTCTGGCAATGACTTTTCTCTCTCCTTATATAAAGATAAAATTAATATCGATAAAATCCTTATGTCTTATTTGTCTGAGAATATTAAATTACTTAAAACTGATTTCGGAATGATCAAACTTACAGAATCAAACGGCAATATAATCTTAAAAAGATTTATTAATAGTCTTGGGATTGGCTTTGATGCAAGGGTTGCATATTTGAATCAAACGAATAAAATTTTTAGTGGTTCTTTATCATATCTCATTTCAATTCTCAGAACATTTGTCAAGTTTAATTCCATTAAGTTTAATATTAAAATTGGCGATAAACGATTAAATAGAAATGCATTATTCTGCTCAATAGGGAATGGCGAAAGTGTCGGTGCAGGTCTTTATCTTATGCCTGGAGCACAGATTGATGATGGATATCTTGATCTCTCAATAGTAGATTTGAAGTCAAGAATTAAACTACTAAAGCTATTACCTAAAGCGGCAAAGAATGAGATTAAAGGTATTCCGGAATTAGAGCAGATGAGATTTAAAAAACTTGAAATTGTATTGGAAACTCCTTATTATTCTCATGTAGACGGTGAAATAGTTTCTTCAAAAACGAAGGAAATTGAGGTCAATGTTCTACGAGAAGCATTAACATTTATGATTTTGGAATAACAAAATGTTTATTAGAAAACCATCACATAGAGTATTTGATTACGTACCTCGGCATTATGATCCGGCGAAAGATGAAGAAGAAAGAAGAAAACGTAAATTAAGATTCCAATCGCAAATCCAATTACGTAGAAAAACAAAATCACCTTTGATCTGGATTTTATTAGCAGTAATAATTCTATATTTACTGATAAAGTTTGGGAAAGGGGTATTATAGCAAAATTAGCAGATATGATTACATTTAATATTAGTTTACATAATATACATTATGCGACATATTCTATTCGTATTTAAAAAATCCTTCTTTTGTCTTTCTTCCTAACTTTTTAGCTGCAACCATTTTTTTTAGTAACGGACATGGTCTGTATTTTGAATCGTTAAATCCTTCGTAAAGAACATTCATAATATCAAGACAAACATCTAGACCAATAAAATCAGCAAGTGTTAATGGTCCCATTGGATGCGCCATACCAAGTTTCATTACAGTGTCAATATCTTCTGCACTTGCAACTCCTTCATATAAAGTATAGACCGCTTCATTTATCATCGGCATCAAAATTCTGTTGGATATAAATCCCGGATAATCATGAACTTCAACAGGAGTTTTCTTCAAGGCTTCGGATAATTCTTTTATCGTGTTGTAAGTTTCATTCGATGTAGAATATCCGCGAATTATCTCAACTAACTTCATCACAGGTACGGGATTCATAAAATGCATACCAATAAATTTATCCGGTCTAATATCCGCTGATAATTCTGTGATCGATATAGCTGAAGTATTTGATGCAAAAATAGAATTTTGATCAACTATACTATTAACCTTTTTCCATAACTCTAATTTAACTGATTTATTTTCAATTATAGCTTCGATAACTAAATCGGACTTGCTATCTATATTATCAATTCCAATTATTAGCTTGATCCTATTTAATGCATTTCCTTTATCTGAATCGGTTATTATCTCTTTTTTAACTTGTCTATCTAAGTTATTGCTAATCTTATTTTTTGCTTTATTTAATATTTCATCATTTACATCGATCAGATCAACTGAGAATCCATTCAAGGCAAATACATGAGCAATTCCATTACCCATAGTACCAGCGCCAATAATTGATACTTTATTAATATTCATTACAACACCAATTTATTAATTATAATTTTTAACTATCAGGGCTGAGCCTTCACCGCCGCCGATGCAAAGAGATGCTAAACCATATTCTAAACTATCTCTCTTCATCTGGTGTATGAGAGTAGCAAGTATTCTTGCTCCACTTGCTCCTATTGGATGACCAAGAGCAATTGCTCCGCCATTGATATTTACCTTTGCCGGGTCAAGTTCCAACAGTTTGTTTACTGCAAGGGATACAACCGCAAATGCTTCGTTGATTTCGAATAAGTTGATGTCTTTAAGTTCTAAATTAGTTTTTGCAATTGCATTTTTAATTGCATTAGCCGGAGCTAATGGAAAATCGATAGGCGCTAATGCAGCGGAAGCCTGAGCAACAATTTCGACTAAAGGTTTTAAACCAAACTCCAGCGCTTTTTGTTCTGACATAACCAACAGCGCCGCGGCTCCGTCATTAATCTTTGATGCATTGGCTGCTGTTATAACCCCGTCTTTCTCAAATGCCGGTCTAAGTTGCGGAATTTTTTCAAACTTAACATTACCTGGTTCTTCGTCTTCTTTTACTGTAAATTCTTTTCTCCTCTCAACAATTTTGACCGGTACAATCTCATCATCAAAAATATGATTCTCTTGTGCTTTAATTGTACGGTTGTAAGATTCAATAGCAAAATTATCCAGTTCTTCCCTACTGAATTCAAAATCTCTTGCACACTTTTCTGCACAACTGCCCATATGTATATTATTGTAAATATCCCATAAACCGTCGTTAACCATCGAGTCAATTACTTTTGCATTGCCCAACCTATATCCATTCCTCGCTCCAGGAAGCAAATAAGGCGCATTAGACATACTTTCCATACCGCCGGCAATGATTGTGTCGGCATCGTTGCATTTAATGGCCTGATCGGCAAGCATTACAGCTTTAAGACCGCTTCCGCACATTTTATTGATTGTTAGACATTCAGTTTCGTCCGGAAGTCCTGCATACAATGCAGCTTGTCTTGCAGGGGCTTGTCCAACGCCCGCAGGTAGAACATTTCCCATTATGACTTCATCGATCTTAATATTATTATCTTTGTTTTCATCCAGAAGCGCTTGAATTGCAATTTTACCTAAGTCGGTTACTTTTAGCGAGGATAATTTGCCCATGAATGAGCCTATAGGAGTTCTCTTAGCTGAAACAATTACAACTTTTCTCATATACACTCCAATTTATTTGAAACAATAAGATTATCTAATCTACTTCAAAAGATAAGCAGCATTTCAGTTTCCCGCATGGACCGCTGTGTTTTACAAGATATGTCGAAAGGTTCTGCTCGGATGCAATTTGTGTTGTGATCTTTTTAAAGTTTGTAATAAAACTTGAACAGCAGAATTCCCTTCCGCATGAACCTAAACCACCGATCCTTTTGGCTTCGTCGCGTACACCAATTTGCCTAAGTTCTATTCTTGTCTTGAATTTTGATGCCAGATCTTTAACGAGTTCTCTAAAATCTACCCTTCCATCGGCAGTAAAATAAAAGTATAGTTTTTCTTTGTCAAATTGATAATGAACATCAACTAATTTCATTTCCAAATTGTGCTTTTCAATAGATTCAAGAAAAAATATTTTTGCATCTATCTCTTTTTCGATGTTCATGTGATATTGTTCAATATCAGAATCGTCAGCAATTCTAATTACTACGGGAATTTCTTCACCGCATAATCCGAGTGATCTTCTTTTTAGAGTTACAATTTCACCGAACTCGAGAATCGTTGCAATCTCGGTACCCTCTTTTAATTTAATTAGAATGAGTTTATTTTTAACGAGCTGAACTCCATTCATCGAATCCGGAACTTGGCAGTAATGGCGCCCGATAGTTCCTTTACAGTTTACTTCGATGATATTTCGTAAATCAAGTTCAGTTGTTGCTGAAAGGTCAAAGTCGGAGTCAACATAAGTTATATGCCCGTCAATTTCTTTTATGTTGTGAATGACCTTATTTTTATATAACTCGTTGTACTTAACGGTGTAATCCTCAACAACAGAATCCAGTTCACTGCTCTTGAGGAATGAAATATCTATATTTAACATAAGGTTTTACCTAATTCCTATGGATGCTATTTTAAATATAACGTTAAGGGTTATCAGATTCAAGTTGATATTTAAGTCCAATTTATCTTTTAAGTTTTGAAGAGAAAAGATGATCTTATCAATTTCGGAATCGTAAAACCTTTGATTGTACTTTTCAATAGTATCAAGTTGCCCAACAAAATGATATTTACTGCTACCGCTGCGATGTTTCTGCACATCGTTAAACCAAGTGATCATCAATGTAATTATAATCGGGATGATTTCTTTTGACGACTCATCTATTGCATTCTGCATTAAATTAATTGCAGTGCTGTATCTTCTACCGAGTGAGTAACGAAGTATATTTATAGTAAGATCTGTTATTTCTTCAAAGCCATATTTTAAAAGATCAATAGCCGTATGAATGGAACCACCGGCAAAAGGTGATAGTTCACTCGAAATACTTCTTTCTATGTTGAATCTTGTAACTAATATATCTTCGATAATATCATCGGCAAGTGAAGTGAACTGAACTTCCCAGCATCTGGAATAAATTGTAGTAAGTAACAGTTCCGGTTTGTGAGTGATCAAAACAAAAATAATTCCTTCCGGTGGTTCCTCTAGACTTTTGAGCAGCGCATTCTGAGCTTCGATACTCATCAGATGGGCATCCTCAATTATGATCATCCGATATTTCAGATCGCTGAAATTAACTGCCAAATTCTTTTTGATATCTCTGATACTGCTGATCTTTACGGAGTTAGCATTTTCAATTCTAATTTCGTAGTAAGGGTTCTCGGATTTTTCTTTTAGTTCATTAGTAATTATTTCTAAATCTATGTCACTTATTTTTTGATAAGGTAAATCATCTGGAGTCTCCCCTTTCCCTCTTGGTAAGGGTATCACATATCTGATATACGGATCGTCAAGTTTATCAATTTTGAATTCAATTGATTTGTTACTTTCATCTTTTATGAGAATAGATTTTAATAGTTGCTTTGCAGTAAAATGCTGACCTACATTTTGCGGACCGGTAAATAAAAACGCATGTGGAATTTGTTGTGTGGTTACAATCTTATCTAATATTTGTACAACTTTCGATTGACCGGGTACCAGTTTAAGGAAGTCATACATGACTAACTGTACTCTTCGCCGTCATCATCCATGAAGAAAAAATCTTCGTCGGTTGGATAATCTGGCCAAACATCCTCAATCGATTCAAATCCCTCTTCAGCGTCTTCCAATTCTTGGAGATTATATACTAATTCTAAAGGGGCTCCAATTCTTTCGGCATAATCGATTAATTCATCTTTTGTAGCAGGCCATGGAGCATCATCAAGATACGAAGCTAATTCGATGGTCCAAATCATATTGTATTATTTCCTTATTTTCTTTTTTTTTACTTTTTGACTAAATCAAAAATATTTACGTCGTCAAATATAAAATTTCTTGGATTTAATGCAATACCATTATGTCTAACCTCATAATGTAAATGCGGGCCCGTAGAAAGACTTCCAGAACTTCCAGTTAAGGCAATCAAATCACCTCTTTTAATCCTTTGACCTCTTTTAACCTTATATTTGCTTAAGTGCCCATATAAAGTTTTATAACCAAATCCATGATTGATTATTATGGTTTTCCCGAAACCACCTTTACGTCCCACATATTCAACCCTTCCAGCGCCAGGAGCGTAAACAGGAGTACCAATATTACTAAGCATATCAACGCCGTTGTGCATCCTTCTGATCTTTAATATAGGATGTAATCTTATTCCAAAACGATCACCATAATTACCTTCTGCCGGTTTGATAGCGGGTATAGCATCATATAGCTTCTGATTCTCGTTTAAAGCAGATTCAATCTCCTTATAGTTATCCTTTTCGAATTTAATTTTGAGTTGAGCCTGATCGATATACTTCTGCAGTGAAGTTATCAATGACTGCATCTCATCGGAGTTTGTAGGATCGACATCTTCGAAAATATTACCGCCGATACCGATGTTTCTCTGGTCATCATTAATAGGCTCTAAATTAGTGGCTAATCTTAAATCGTTATTAATGATGGAAATAGAATCCAACTGTTCATTCACAGATTTGAATTCACTCATTGCCGATTGAAGTTTATCCTTCAGTTCCTCATTTTCAGAACGCAACGCACGGACTGCTGAATCAGGATTCAACATTTCGTCAATAGCATAGTAAGCACCGAAAATCAGCATTGAAAATACTAATGAAACAAGGAAAACAATTAATACAAGTTTCCTGTAGTAGTTTTTAATCTCAATAAATTTGAGATTTTTCTTCGAGAAATAATAATACTTTTTCATAATAATTTGGTTGCGAAGGTAAGCATTAGCTTCCTTTTTGTCAAGTTATTAATTAAGGTTATTGTTTATTCAAAATCATGTTCAAAATAATCGATTATTCTGTCATTCAACGAATTTTTTGTTTCCAACTTTTTTTTCAATCTTTCAGTCAGAACTTTTGCAGCGTCATAATCATAATGTTTAAGTAAATAGTTCAACGCAATAACTTCTGATACAACTGTAATGTTTTTACCTGGGATGATCGGTAGCTTCACAGACGGTATATCAACCTCCATCAGCGAAACTGTCGAATTATCTAACCCAGTACGAGTATATTCCGTTTCTGAATCCCAAATTTCCAGGTCAATCACTACTTCAACTCTTTTTTGAAACCTAATTGCTCTTACACCAAACATACTGCGGACATCAATTATGCCGATACCGCGTATTTCCATAAAATGAGCAGTAAGATCAGTTCCGGAACCCATTATGATCCCTTCCCCTTTCTTAGTCAAAATAACAACATCATCGGCTACAAGTCTGTGCCCTCGTTCTACAAGATCGAGTGCAACCTCACTTTTACCGATACCCGACTTTCCAACAAATAACATACCAACACCATAGACATCAACAAGTGAACCATGAACAGTAAATCTGTATGCAAACTGGTCTTCAAGGAAATCACTTAAATAATATATTAGCTTAGTTGTACTAAGATTTGAGCTGAATATTGCAATATTACGTTTTTTTGCCAATTCACTCATTTCACTAAAAGGTTTTACGCCATTTGTTAAGATAATACATGGAATTTCGAAATCCATCAACTTTTTAAGTGATGCTTTTCTCTGTTTTTCAGTTAAATTTTTCAAATAACTGATCTCTGTATTACCAAATACTTGTATTCTCGGATAAGAGAATAATCCCACAAACCCAGCCAATGCAAGGCCAGGTCTGTGTAAGTTTTGCTCTGTAATATACCTATCTAACCCAATTTTACCTGTAAAAGATTTCAGTCCGAAGTTTTCTTTAGCGTATTTAAAGAAATATTCAACGGTAATTTTTTCCTTTCTGGTAATGTTTTTATTGTCAATTTTCATGCTTTAGCTGCTTTTGCTCTCCTTTTCGATTTGAATTTTTTCAATTGACGTTTTAATTTATCTACACCTTCTATAACAGATTTTGAAAATTCATCCGATTCTTCGGTTACTAATAGATTCTTCCCGGGAATAGTGACATTAATTTCCGCAATTTTAATGCTACCTTTATTGTGAAGATAACTGAGTACAACATCAACATCCAGAATGTCATCACTGAACCTTTCAAGTGATCTTACTTCTTTATTGATAAACTCTTTTAATGAGTCTTTTGCTTTGAATTTTCTTGATGTGATATTAATGTTCATAACAAACTCCTTATGATTTTGGATGAGAAGATTTGTGAGTTTTTTTGAGCCTTTCAACACTGACATGTGTATATATCTGTGTTGTTTTTAAGTTTTCGTGACCAAGTATTTCTTTAACTCCAAGCAAGTCCGCACCTCTATCTAACATATGTGTTGCAGCGCTGTGTCTTAAAATATGTGGTGATTTTTTTGATACGTCACTCACTTTCTGAATATATTTTTTTACTAATCTTTGTACAAGCCTAGGGTAAATTCGTTCCCCTCTCGGAGAAAAAAATAAGGGATTTCTAAAAGTTCTGTCATTAAGTGTTGACATATAATCCGTTATTGCTTCAATTGACTTTTCACCTAATGGAACAAGCCTTTCTTTTGAACCTTTACCATGAACTTTAAGAGTTTTAGATTGAAAATTTACATCGCCGATATCCAAATCGCATAATTCAGATACTCTAATGGCGGATCCGTACAATAATTCAAAAATAGCTTTTGTTTGGAATTTGCTCTCTCCTTTTTCCTCATCTAATAAATTAATAATTTTTAGATAAGAATCAAGGGGTAATGTTTCAGGAATACTTCTTTTTATTTTCGGGTTCTTGATTTCTTTCAGCGGATTTTTTTCAATTTCACCTGAACGCAATAAAAAATTGAATAAATTCCTCAGTGAAGTCAATTTTCTAGATATTGTGCCTGTAGAATTATTTTCGCTATTTAGTTGGACTAAAAAAGTACGAATATGTTTTTGAGTTATTTTCTCGACCGAATCAATATTCCTTTCATCACAAAATTCAGTGAATTGTTTTAAGTCTATACCGTAGGAAGAAATTGTATTATCCGCCGCATTCCTTATGCCCTTCAATTCAGATAGGAAATGTTCAATCGCTTTTTCTATTCGCACTTATAACTTTCAAATTGTTAGTAATAAATTACTTTGTAATTGAGTAATTACAGAGTAGTGCTAATTTATTTTTGATAAATATAATTCAAATGCATCAATTGATTTTATCGGTTGAATAGAGGATCACCCTGCTCCCCGGTAAAATCTTTGTATTGTAATCTACTAAGGAAACAAGTATCATCCAGTTAATATCTTCAAATGTAATTGAATGATTAGGGAACAGCATGATCTGTTCCAAGAGCATTTCCGTATCGTCCGGATCAAGTAACCCGATGTTTTGCAGATGCATCAAGTAGTCGTAATATTCTAATCCGATCATTTCTTTCTCTTCATCATTCAGAATTCTAAAATTTTTACTCGGTTCTTGATCGCGTATTTTTTCACCGGTACTTTTAAGAATTTTGTCATATATCAGACTAAAGGCAGCGCTGACAGTTTGTTTATCAAATTTATTATCATTTGTCAACTTGCTGTTAACATCTTCCAAAGAAAAATTCTTGTTTAATCCGTCTAGAATTTGAGCCAGTACTTCAACAACTTTAGTAGTCATATTCAATCAGTATATTTTTATAATCTTTTTTAAGTTTTTCAGTCAATTTGTCCTCTTCAATTTTCATCTTCTTTTTATCATAAGGCTTTTTATCGTCATACCCTAAAAGATGAAGAATTCCGTGAACAATTAGTCTTATTAATTCACTATCCAAATTTACATTAAATCTGATTGAATTATCAATAGTTTGACCGATGGAGATAAATATTTCACCATCCAGCTTAGAATTATCTCCGGAGTAATTAAATGCAATAACATCGGTATCATAATCATGCGCAAGATATTGCTTGTTAATCCCTATCATGATCTCTGGTGTTACGAAATTAACATTCAGCGATTCAACTGTGAACTCCAGAATGTTCTTCAATTCCGATACTATCGTATGAACTATCTTCTTATCAATTTTGATATTTTTAGGAGTGGTAACAGTAAAATTCTTCAATAAATAATCCCTATTTATTATAAAATAATATATCTTTTAAATCTGAAATTATCAAGACCAAATATCGAGACCTATCTTTTCTTAACAACAAAAATAATTACAACAACTAATTATCTACTTTATATTTTTCTAAAAGCTGCATCATTTCGCTTTTTCTTTCATTATCAACAAAACTGGCTTCAAATGAATTTTTTACGAGTTTGTAGATATCATCTTCGGTAAGATTCAGAGCTTCGGCAGTTTTTAAAAAATTATCATTTAGATAACCGCCAAAATATGCAGGGTCATCGGAATTGACAGTAGCTTTGATCCCTTTATCCAGCATTGTTTTGAGCGGGTGATCTTGTAAATCATCAACAACTTGTAACTTCAAATTTGAAAGCGGACATACTGTCAAGGCAATTTGTTCATTAACAATTTTTTCAACAAGTTTCTCATCTTCAAGGGAGCGGTTCCCATGATCAATCCTGTTAACCTTCAAGGCATCTAATGCTTCCCAAACATAATCAGGGGGACCTTCCTCGCCGGCGTGAGCAGTAAGTTTAAGTCCGTCATAATATGCCCTAGTAAATAGTTCTTGAAATTTAGATGGAGGATTCCCAACTTCTGACGAATCCAATCCAAGTACATTAATTTTATCCCGATGATTGAAAAAATTCTCGTAGGTCTCAAATGCAGCCTGCTGAGGTAAATGGCGCAGTATAGACAATATCAATCTCGAAGTGATCCCAAACTCTTTTTCAGCATCTTGTAGCGCAGAATAAATACCGTTAACAACAGCATCGAATGATATTCCTCTATCGGTATGAGTTTGAGGATCGAACATGATCTCAGTGTGAATTATATTCTGCGAATGAGCTTTTTCAAGATATGCCCAAGTGAGATCGTAAAAATCTTCATCGGTAAGAAGAACTTTTGCACCGGTGTAATATATGTTGAGAAATTCCTGGAGGTTGTTGAAATTATAAGCTGAATGTAATTCTTCAACCGAATTATGATCTAACTTTATCTTATTGCGATCTGCTATTTTAAATATTAAATCCGGCTCAAACGTACCTTCAATATGTAGATGCAATTCTGCTTTGGGAATATTTTTTATGTATTCTTTAAGTGGAATGTTTTCCATTATAAACCTTTTTGAAAAAATTTTACGCAAGATAAATAAGATTTTTAAAAATCAAAAGAGGAATAATTATAATTATTCTTCAGCAGTTCTTTTTTTCTCAAGATTAGAATTCCTTTTCCAGATAATAAATGTGAAAATTATCCATGCTACAGATCTGAAAGTCATTGCGTTTATACTCTGATATGCAATTATATCATTGAATACTGTTATTAGTAATAGGAAAACAATTATATGTGCGCCTGTTATAAAATATGAAAAATACAACGCAACATTTTCTTTCTTCCAGATAAAATAGCCAGCCAATATTGAAACGACACCCAGAGTAACATTATAAACCAGTAGTGCAGTAAAATATTGATAACCTGGGTCGAAAAGTCCTAACAAAACTCTCGATCCGGTAACTAAAGCCATTAAACCCATAAGTGCAGCTAACACAGCTACAATTTTTATAAGTATCTTCATTACATCTCCATTTAAATTGTTCTTTTACTTAACTCTATTTAATTTCTGAAAAAAATGTATTGTATCTACTCTTGTTAATTCTACGATCAATGAGAAAATGAAAATAGATATTTTAATGTTAAGATGATCTTTATCTTCGAGGATAAAATCAGGTTCAACCTCTTTCCCTTTTTTAGCCGCATAAAAAGTTCCACCACTCCACGTATTATCTCCCTCATATTGAAATCCCCTCATTACCTCTAGACCTTCAACATCTCTGTTTCTTAAACTATCAACAGGATTTTCTATATCCTTAAGCGGTGAACCGTCTTTCTCTCTTTCTTTCAACCAAATAATTTTACCATTGTAATATTTTCCGTCTTTAAATATTTTAATAATTCCCTCATCATCCGGCATCATCCATGTCCCGATTATTTTGTCAGCATTACTCGTTGTTACTTGTGTCATTGAAAAGGAGTTTGCATTAGATACAAACAACAGCAATAATAATCCCTTTTTTATAGTTCTCATATTTTCCTATTGTATTATTCTTATTTACTATTTTCATCACTCTTAAATATTTAGAAACTAAAAGGAGGCTTTGTATAACCTAAAAATTGTAATAAATTTTCCCGTAAATCATATTATTATTGTGAAATTGCCCGAACTGTCCTTCAGTTCCTGTAAATATGTTCGCTCCGAATTGTAAATTAATACTATCGGAAAAATCGTATAAAATACGCGGTCTTATTAATGCATCATCATATGCAAAATCATAATACATAAAAAATTCTAAATCTAATGTTTCATTTAGCACCGAGTAACGTGCAAGAAATGTCATCATATTATTATATTGATCTTTAAAAAATGGATTTGGCTTGATAACATTTTCATAATCCATTATTGCTTTCTGGATAAACTGTGTACTGAAATTAATATCCCAAAGTGTAAAATCGATCCCTGCCATATAGTGTATATAATCTTTCTGAATTACACCCTGATCAATTTGCGGAGTTATAGTGTTAAAGTACTTTCCAAAATAATAAGCAGCTTCACCGCGTAAAACAAACGGACCTAATGTAGTACTCAAACTTCCGCCGGTTATCGAAAGCCTTTTATGTTCAGGGGTGATAACAAGATTCATTCCGCCGGTGCCGTCTGGCATAAATGAAGAAAAGATTGTCGGATCATCATCCCACATATAACCGCCCATAATTTCAAAATCGATATATTCTGTAAGAGCAGAATATTTAAGAAATAGTTCGCTGTTTTGTAGTGAAGGTGTTACATTCAATTTTGAATAATCGAATATAGGTGTTGTTGGGAATGTTGGTTTTATCGACCAGGGAGAATTTGGATCTGCATAGTTTGTCGGAGTAAAAACCGGAAGCCAAACAAGCTCCAGTGTATTATTTCCAATATAATAATCAAATTTTGCTCCTACAACCCCGATCCTGATCTCATCAAATTCGGGTAAGAGAAATTGAAAAAGATCCTTTGGTGAAACTATATCGGTAATAAAAACACCGTCAGCTTTCCCCCAAACAATCTGCTGAATTCCAGCACGAATATCAAAATTATCAAAATACAAATCCATATAGGCTTCACGCAATCTGAAACTTAAACTGTCAGAATTGTCATGATAGATCATCGGATTAACTTTAAAAGCAGAATTATCTAAACTAGTTTCAAAATTTAAATTAAATGTGTTTTGCAGAATTATAAAATCGTTTGAACCATTGCCTACTAACATTCCCGAGTAATTTCTAAGATAACCGGAAAAATCTATATTTTGTGCTGACAATATTTGTGTCAGCATTAAAGCAATAATAAAGAAATATTTTTTCATTTTTAACCTCTTAAATTCTAAATTGATCAGTCATAAAACCAATTCTTATTATATCCCTACTCTTAGGAAAATAAATGTTGTAATAATCCTGACCGTGATAATATTGAACAAAGAAACCTATCTCCTCAAAAAATGGAGGATGATAATAAAAAGTTAAGCTTCCAACTAATCTTTTGGCTGAGAAGAAATCCCAATCGTAAACATCTCCGAACAACCAAGTTATTTGACCTTTAAATGAGAATTTTGCACGTTTTTTATTTTCACTATTTTTAGACGGAAGTTTAAATATTGAGAACTGATTGTTCCATCTATAAAAACTATAAATACCATTAAGCTCTTTATTAGCAAATGATGGTGGATGAAATTCAAACGATGTACTAAAAAATTGGGCTGCATTTAGCTTACTATCGAAAAAGGTTTTGATCACTCCAATCTCAAAGTAATTTGTTGAGAAATTGCCGGAATCATAATTTATATCACCATTCTCTAAATAAAAATCACCTTGCTGTCCATTTGAGTGATGACCAATTTTCCCAAAAACTGTGATATTATTAATAGATAACTCTTTCCCTATTGAATAATAAATTGTAATATAAGGCATATAACTAGGGGTTTTAACAGGTGATGAATATTCTTGGTACATTCGCAATATAATTTGAGGTGTAAGGACTCCCATTAATCTTGAACTTTTATCTTGTCTTATTATGAAATTAGGAATTAAGTTCGCTTCAAAAATAAGAGGTTCAAGATTTCCTAATCCCCCGCCGATAGTGACATAGCTGTTCCCGCTGTTTACTTCCGAAACTAAAGAAAGATCAAAATCATATTTTTTAGTAGAATCGGTTTGAGCATAAAGGGAAAGATTTAAGAGCATGAAAAATACAACCAATACTTGCAAATTAAATTTCCCCTTCATACTCAATAAAGAGCTGTACAATATTGAATCTCTAAAATTCAATTAGATACCTCTGGTCATCATTCTTTCGGTAAATTTCGATTTAGAAATTCCGGTATTGATTTTAATATTTGTTAATTCCATAATAGTTTTATGTTCTTTCTGAACATTATTCATTTCGGTATGAGTAATGATCCAAAAACCCTTTATGTTCTGGTATTTATTAACAGTCAATGTTTTTAAGTACTCACCATCTTCATCATAAAAGTCTTTTTTCAAACCAATCCATTTGTCTTTAATGATCCAAGTAACGGTTTTGGAATACATATAATCTTTATCTTTTGGAGTGCTTTCAACAACATAGCAGTCTTCTCCGTTAAGTTTTTCCTCGCGCAATAATTTGTGCGTGTCGTCAGACGGTTTTCTGTCGCCCAAGTCATCGTAAGTAAAATCAGAGCCCATGAAATAATCACTTTTACTATCGCTAGAGATGCGTTTTGTTTTTTTCAATGCAGGTAAATAGATCCACTGATCGTCGTCTTTTCCTTCATCGTCATAACTCCAATTCATAAATGAAGTGTTCTTAATATCTGCCGGTGAAATAAAGAACATGATCTTCTTTTCAACGTCACCGAAATCGCGAGAAAATTGTTTGATCTTACGGACTCTTTCATTGCCGCTTGAATTGATAAGAATCATTTTCAGATCGGCGGTCATATCGTCGCCGACCGGTCGGTTATATACTTTTTCAATTATTTCCAGACCGGTTATCTTCTGAGCAAAAGTGGAAATGTTTGCAAATATTACAACAGCAAAAATTATTGCTGATATTTTTAAGGTTTTCATTTTAATTCTCCTTGTCACGGTTTACATCCTGGTTTGTTTGGGATGAAGCCTGACCTATTTTGTTTTTGAAATAAATATTCGATTGATATAATAGTATTACCATAATTGTTAGTGTTCCGACAAAACTGATGAACATATTCAGTGAAACTAAAAATCCTAATTCTCTGTTTGGAGGGAATACCGAAAATAACAGGACAAGGAATCCGGCAATAACCACAACTGCGTTGAACATAATTGCTCTACCTGAATGAGCCATTGTCATTTTAACGGTTAAGTCCTTATCGCCGCAAGCTGAATTAAGTTTGTATTGTTCCAAAAGATGAACGGCATAGTCAATCCCGATTCCTATGGCTATACTGGATAGCAGCGCCGTTGTTGAGTTAAGAGGAATACCGAACCATCCCATAACTCCAAAACTTATAACTGCTGTTATCATGATCGGGACCGAACCTATAAGTCCAAGCATAAAATTCTTAAACATTATTGCCAGCAGAACAATTACTATTATTAAGGACATAATTAAACTTATTATTTGTCCTTCAAGAATAAGATCGGTAAATACAAGTGCTTTGTAACCAGAACCGGCATAATTCATAGTAACGCCGAGCTTTTTGAAATCATCTTTGAAAGCTACAATCTGATCTAATGCATCGTTAATTGCTTTTGAGTTGTCACTCTTCAACTGGAAGGTAATATTTGCTTTATTATATCCTTCCGTTACAACTTTCCATAAGTTATCAGGATCGCCCGACATTTCGTAAAGAAGAAGATACTGAGCTATCAAGTCTTGGTTATTTGGAATTGTGTTGTATTCTTCTTTATCAGCATGCATTACTTTGTTCATTCTCTTTAAATAATCCGCAAGTGAAAATGAATTACCTACCACTTTCAAATTACCGTCAACAGTTTTTTGCATCTTATCTATTAATTTTAAGACTGTAGGATTCTTGAATGCATCATCTTTTTTACTATCCAGAATTAAGTTCAATGTTGAAGTACCACCGAAATGTTCGTTGATGAACTTATCAGTTAAAACAATATCGCTGTTCTTTTCAAATTTTTCCAGGAAGCTGGAATTGATCCAAACTTTTGTCATTCCGATTATTGAAACAGCAACAATTATAATAGTGGCAAAAATAGTTATGTATTTATGTTTAAGAACTTTTTCGGCAATGTCATACGCTAACTGATCCGAATGTTTATTATTTGCTTTTTTCTTTTTCTCCTTGAATTTAGGAAGACCGAAAACCATAATTCCAGCGGGAATTAAGATAAGCGAAAACAACATAGCTACCATTACACCGAAAGCGGTAAAAATTCCGAAGTACTTAATCGGGTAAACTTGTGATGTAAGCAGTGAGATAAAACCAACCGCAGTAGTAACGGATGTCATAACAACCGGAGACCACATATGCTTCAGCATATCTTTCACTGCATCGATCTTTGTTGTATCGGGATGTTTTCTTATATACAAGTGTAGATGACTGTATAGATGAATCCCATCTGCCACCCCTATTGCAATTAGCATAACCGGTATCATTGTGGATACGGCGTATATGGGAATATTTACTGTAGCCATAAGCCCAAAAGCCCAGATTGTACTAAAGAACACAACAAGCATCGTTAATATTGTACTTTTTATACTTCGTAAAGTAAGATATAGAACAAGCGTAATTACAAGCAGAACGATCGGAACCATTTTTTTCATATCTGCAGGACCAAGAAGAGCCATTGTCCCCTCCACAATGGGTCGCCCGGCTACATATAGTTTATTATTATCTGTTTCAAATTCCTTTGCAGTTTTCAATATTTCTTGATAAAACTCTTGCGTAAAAACATTATCATTTATGCCGGCAATTACAACAGTAACAGTTTCATCTTCTGAAACAATCCTGCCGAAAACCATTTCGTTTGACTCAACTTTCTTTTTTAATGCATCAAGCTCCTCTTTGGTTTTAGGAACTTTCTTAAAAAAAGCTTTTACATCCATACCATCTTCAGTACCAACAATATTGTCGGCAGTATAAAGTGAAGTAACATCTGCTTTCTCAATTTCTTTAAATTTTTGGAGTTTTTTTGTTAGTTTTTTTACAATGTCCAAAGTCTCGTAATTATATATACCGTTTTTATTTTCGATGGCAATTATGATCCCATCCTGGATATTAAACCATTTCTCCGCTTTATCGCTATAAACAAATGCAGGATGATCTTCCGGCATATATTTATCGAGGTTTGTTTCCATCCTCGTGTTTTCCTTCATAGGAAAAATAAATAAGACTGTTATGAGGAGAATGACTCCTAAAACGAGATACGGAACCTTCAGTAATTTGTTTAGTATTTTTTCCATAGGTATTCCTTTATTTAGGTTTGTTAATATTAACTAACCATAGTGTTAAAAAAAATTATTTGCTTATCATTAATATCACTGATTTAAATAGCTTGTCCCCTTCTTTCTTAAGATCGAAAGAATAAGCGCTTAATTCCCATTTCTTTACAATCAGACGAAGAGAACCCATTATTACAATTGCAATATGCTTACTATTGATATCGGTTCTGATCTCACCCGATTTCTGCCCGGCTTTAATTATCTGGCAGAACATGTCTTCATTCTTTTGAATTAAATGAGCAATTTTATCAGAAAGTTCTTTCTCATTCTTAAATATTTCATCAGAAAATATTACTGCAACAAGTTCCGGTGTTTCAGAAAACTTTTTAAAATAGCCATTGTAAATAGTATGTATCTTTTCAATTGAAGATTTACTCTCCATATTTATTATGTCTAAAACATCCGGCATTAGGGTCTTGAAGCTATCTAGGATAGCTAGTAGAATAGCTGTTTTATTATCAAAGTGTCTATATAGTGCAGGCTCTGAAACCTTTATGGCTTTAGCCAGATTCTTAATTGTTAGCCCCTGAATTCCCTTTTCGGATATCAAGGTAATTGCTGCAGTTATTATTTCGTTTTGTCTATCTGTCATTTTATTTACTTAGTTAGTTAATATTCACTAACTAAATATATGAAAAATATTTTTAATGTCAAATTGTTATGAAGAAAAATATTTTTTGATAGTTGGAATAGTTGAAAATATCTTTGCTAATAACCTTTTTTTACAAGGTATATATCTTTTACTTTTATTGTAAAGGAGAGTTCTT
>UOGD01000299.1_pt1 | contig 29543 bp, 27 predicted proteins | sample 1989731 | NCBI WGS metagenome assembly UOGD01 (sample SAMEA4712198, study PRJEB27164) | hydrothermal vent metagenome | biome: marine basaltic hydrothermal vent biome; feature: marine hydrothermal vent; material: mineral | place: Pacific Ocean | collected 2011-06-14/2011-07-23 | depth 1691 m | reverse complement strand
TTAATAAAATCTTAACTGTTTTTCAGCCACTCAATAAAGTTCTTAATTCCCTCTTCAATTTCATATTGCGGATCATAACCTAACATTTCTTTTGCCTTAGAAATATCTGCATAAGTCTGCTCTACATCGCCCGGCTGTAATGGGAGTTTTTCTATATTCGCTTTTTTACCAACTTCCTTTTCAATAAGAGCGATCAACTCCTTGAGCATAATTGTACGGGATTCACCGAGATTAAAAACTTCATATCCATTAAGATTTTTAACCGCATGTTTTATCCCTTGAATGATATCATCGATGTAAGTATAGTCCCTTTTGGTTGTACCATCTCCAAACATTGGAATTGTTTCGTTATTGAGGATCATTTTACTGAATTTATGAATTGCCAAATCCGGACGCTGCCTTGGTCCATATACAGTGAAGAAACGTAAACAATTAATTTTGAAATCGTAAAGATGATGATAAGTATGGCAAAGGAGTTCCCCGCTTTTCTTGGTAGCTGCGTAAGGCGATATCGGATAATCAACTATATCATTTTCTGAGAAAGGCACCTTTTCGTTGTTACCGTAAACTGATGATGAAGATGCAAAAATTAAATTCTTAACATCGAATTTTTTCATTGCTTCCAGGATATTTAAAGTGCCGTTGATATTTACATCGTAATATTCAACTGTGTTTTCAATAGAAGGACGAACTCCGGCTTTGGCAGCGAGATGAATAACAACATCAATATGATTATTACTGAAAAGGTCATCCATTAAATCTTTGTTTCTTATGTCTCCTTCGATCAGTTGAAACGTATCGAAGGTAAGCGCTGAAGAAACATTTTTCAACTTAATTTCTTTACCATAGAACTCATCAAAGTTGTCAATCGTTATAACATTGTTTCCTTCACTCAGCAATGAGTCAACAAGATGACTACCAATAAAACCGGCGCCACCGGTAACTAAATAATTTTTTATTTCATGGTTCATAGTGCCTCACTAATTTCCATTTGTTCTATTTGCTTGTGACCTGAATTGAAGGTCATAGAGCTTTTTATAAATGCCCTCTTCGTCAAGCAGTAATTCATCATGCTTGCCTTCCTGAACCATTCTGCCTTTATCAAGGACAAATATCTTATCTGCATTTCTAATTGTGCTGAGCCTGTGGGCAATAACAAAAGTAGTACGCTCCTGCATTAAGTGTTCTATTGCCTCCTGCACTAAAACTTCCGATTCATTATCCAGTGCAGATGTTGCTTCATCAAAGATCATTATCGGAGGATTTTTCAGTAATGCTCTCGCTATGGAAATTCTCTGACGCTGACCGCCGGATATTTTTGTTCCCTGCTCACCTATAATCGTTTCATATCCATTAGGTAATTCTAAAATAAATTCATGAGCATTTGCAATTTTTGCCACTTCAATTACTTTCTCTTTCGGAGTGTCTGTTAAACCGTATGCAATGTTATTATAAACGGTTTCATTGAACAATACGGTTTCCTGAGTTACAATGCCCATTAATTTTCTCAGGTCTTCAATTCGAACTTCTCTTAGATCTTTTCCGTCAATCAGGACACGCCCTTCGGTTGGATCGTAAAATCGCGGGATCAAATCAACCAAAGTGGTTTTACCCGCACCGGAACTGCCGACAAGCGCAATGATCTGACCTTTTTTTGCAACAAGACTAACATTATCGAGTATCTTTTCAGGTGAATCGGAATATTGGAATGTAACATTTTCAAATGTAATCTTATCATTAAAAGAATCAAGCGGTGTTGGATTTTCAATATTAGAAATATTCGGTTCTGTATCTAAAATTTCAAAAACCCTAGATGCTGCTCCAATTGATTCCTGAATTTTATTATTTAGAGTACTCATTTGTTTCATCGGAGGCATCATTTGAAAAATTGCGAAAAGAAATCCCATAAACTCACTGGCTTTTATTTCGTGCTCAATAAGTACAAGCCTCCCGCCAAAATATATAATTACCGCTCCAAGTATTACTGCAATAATTTCTGTTGTCGGACTTGATATATTACTTATCCTAACCTTTTTAAGAATTATTTCAAAAAAGCGTTGTGTCTCATGCTCAAATCTTTTAGTCTCAAAATCTTCCATACCAAATGCTTTTACTATTTTAACACCTGATATGGTTTCTTGCAGTAAAGCAGTTATATTGCCTAATTTCTTCTGCAATAAAAGACTTTGTTTTCTAAGTCTTGAACCGATCCAGCCAATTATACCAATTGATAGCGGCACAATTAAAAGTGAAAATAGTGTGAGTTTCCAACTTATAGAGAATGCAATACCAAAAAAGACAATAATAGTTATAGGGTCTCTGAAGATATTTAAAAAAACCGCTGTAATACTTTGTTGAATTCTACCGACATCACTTGTAATTCTTGAGATCAGATCACCGGTTCTTTCATTTTTAAAGAAGCTCATTGGTAATTTATGGAGATGCTGATATAAATTGTTTCTAAGGTCTCTGATCATCCCCTGTTCAACATATGCCATAAAGTAGGATGATATATAACTGAATAAATTTTTAAGAGCAAATGCAATTATTATCAGTATACTTATCTTAAACAGAACATCTGCTGTATCTCCTGATAAAACATAATCTTGAAATGATTTAGAAATGTCATCAATAGTATTATTAACCCAATCCGGCACTAAATTAGACGCTGAACTTTTTGGCGCTGCCTGCACAGCGGTCTTAGGAGTTCCTTGTTGAAAAAGAGCATCTAACAATGGAATGGTTAAATAGATTGAAAGTCCATTCATAAGTGCAAAAAGGAATACCGAAACAATTGATAATACCAAATGCTTCCAGAATGGTTTAACGTATGCTAATATTCTTAAAAATATATCCAACTTTAACTCAATGCTTTAGTAGTAAAAATGCAAACATCCAAAAATTCTTTATTTAAAATATTGATTATAAAAATGTAATCAAACTTTATATAGGGTAAGGAAATTATCACTTATCCTATTGATCCAACATCACCGACATTTAACATACTATTAATTAAATCAATATGTCTTTTCACGTTCAAGTTAATATCAAAATCTTTAACAGATTCTTTCCCGTTCCTTCCCAACTGTTCTCTCTTTGCTTTATCATCAACCAGATCAATAATAGCAGAAGCAAGTTCTTGAGGATTTTGAGGATTTACAAGAACTCCATTAATGTTATGTTTTACAACTTCAGGAATACCACCGGCTTTTGTAGCAACAACAGGCAGCCCCAAACTCTGTGCATCAAGTATGGAAGTTCCAAGACCTTCTTCTTTTGAAGCTAAGACAAAAATATCGAACAACAATAAATATTTACTTACATCATCCTGAAATCCGGTAAAAATAAATTTTTTGCCTAAGTTTAATTTATTGTGAAGTTCTTTAATTTTATATCTATCTCGTCCATCTCCAATAGCAACAAATGAAACATTATGAACTTTTTGCAGAACGATTTTTGCAGAATTTAAAAGATTGGGATAATCCTTTGCTCCTTCAAGCGCTGCTATTGTACCTATTACAATATCACTTTCCGGAATTTCCAGTTCTTTTCTTAAGTTTGAATTAGATTTAATATTTGTAAATTTATTTAGATCAATACCGTCATGAATTACTCTTAATTTCTCTTTATTTATGCCATTTCTTAGCAGCACATTTTTTATATCATTTGAAATACAAACAAACATATTAATCAAAGATGATTTATACTTTAATTGACTTAAATAATTTTTTCTGATATCATAACTAACCCTACGCACCACAATAATTTTTAATTCAGGATAAAACACTTTTGCCATTAATCCTATCGCGTGTGCACCAGCTGAGTGTAGATAAAGAATATTTATTTTATTTTTTTTACAAAATGATGCGATTTTGTAGGAAGATAAAATGTCAATTTCAGACGACATTTTGAATTCAAAATAAGGGAGTTTATGTTTTTTCAAATATCTTTTTAATTCGGATTTTGGTCTGCATACAAATGAAGCATAATAACCCTTATTCAACATTCCTTCAAATAGATAGATAGCCTGTTGCTGACCACCGCCCCATTTTAATTCAGAATCTATATGCAGAACTCTGATCTCTTTATTTCCCATTGTTTAGATTCAGTTCCCAAAGTTTTAGATATTTGAGATAAACACCATATGCAGAATTAGAACACAAAACGAATCCTTCTTTCCCGTCTAGAAATCCTAGATGTAAGAAATACATATTTATAAATTTATAAATACTGAATAAAGCAACTGCAAATAAAGAATAATGCCTGCCTTTCTTCTTCAATTCTCTAGCCTGAAGCTCAGTATATTTATCTAATTTAATTATATGTGAAGAAATTGTCGGATAAGTATAATGTAATAGTATTGTTTCTATTTGCCCCACTTTACCTTTCACATTTATAGATTCATGGATATTCTTTTCGTTGAAATTCCCGAATTCCCTATTAAATAATCTTAGCGGATAATCCGAATTCCATCCGCAATGGTTTATCATTTTTCCAAGATAGTATGATTTTCGTTTTATTTTATATCCGTTAAATTTGGGATCCTTTAGAATTTCTTTAATTGTACTCTCAAGCTCTTGCGTTACTTCTTCGTCAGAATCAATAGAGAGTATCCAATTGTTAGAAGCAGAATCGACAGCAAGTTTTTTTGTTCTTCCAAATCCAAACCATTCCGAATTGATGACTTTGCAGTTGTACCGGTTACAGATCTCGATTGTTTTATCAGTTGAATTTGAATCGACAACTACAATCTCATCAACCCATTGTATGGATTTCAGGCATCTCTCAATATTGAGTTCTTCATTTTTTGTTATTATAACTGCCGATATTTTATTTTTACTATTCATTAATAATTAAATTAAGCTTATTATGTTTCTTTGACTAGGGAAAAAATCTAATTAAGTTTGATAACTGTATATGCATCTTCACCATAAGGTTTATCAAGTCCAAACTCACATCGGTATTTCCCTTTTTTAATTTCTCTATCTCTTATAGCGTCATATTCTAAGTTCACTCTCTCGCCACCGGCATTTGAAGATGGATGATAAAGATGAATGGTATACTCATCTCTGAAAGGATTAAATCCTTCTGCTCCCATCTGATATAACCGGCGCGCCACATCATCATCCTCATTTCCCCAGCCGATATATTTTTCATCATATCCGTTTATTTTTTCAAGATCGCTTTTGTTAATAGCACAAAATCCGCCTCTCATTCTAGGCTTATTTGTTAATTTCAATTTGTGAAGATAGTAATAAATTTTATCCTTTTTGAATTGTTTCACTATACCATCAATATGATTTTCATCAATGAGATGCAGATAATCGTTACTAATGATTTTCTGCTCGGTTATTTTTAAACTTTGTTCCTCGTCCAGCCAAACCGGCATTCCCGTTAAAAACATTTTTTCTTTTTTATTCATTATAAAGGTTTTTATTAGTCCCGGAGTATGAATAAGATCTTGATCGAGAAAAATAATCAAATCCCCTACTGCATTTCTCACACCATTATTTCTCGCTTTTGCAAGTCGGAATCCTTTATTCTCCTGCTTCACATATTTTACCGGGAACTCAAATTTCCTTACAATCCCCGAGATAGCATTTATTATATCTTCTTCGGAGCCATCATCGGACAAAATTAATTCATCGGGTTTGATAGATTGATTCATCAGAGAAAGTAGCGCTTTTCTCAGCGATTGACTTCGATTGAATACGGAAATAATAAGTGACGTTTTAATCAACCCAACCCCACTTTTTCAATAAAAGTTCGATAAATAATTCATCATTTGACAGTTCACTTTTTTCTAGTTCCGTAAATATTCCTTCTGAATTTCTTTCATAAATTTTTGAGTCTGTATAATAATGCCAGTTATTAATATCACCAAAGATCACTCCTAACTCAGTCACTACCCACTCTCCTTCATTATTTTTTAGAATATCATAAGACATAACGGGCAGAGAGCCTAATTTACGATGCACCGAACTAACAAATTCAAGAAGGTCTATCGGGATATCATACTTATAATGTTTATCCCTCGGAAGGGAAAGGTCCTTTTCTTCCTCCCCTTTTATACGAATAAAACCGGTTATTCTTCTATCACCAAAACAGACGATTTTATAATCCCCTTTATTCCCTCTAAGAAATTCTTGGAAATAGCAGTATCTATGAATAGGTTCTTCTCTGAAAAAAGCTTTCACTCCTTTACCAAAAGCTTTTTGAATGAAAATCTTTCCCTGCAGTTTAGATTTAATTAAACCAACATTTCCGCTACCTGAACCTGAAGAGGCTTTATATACAACTGGAAAATTGGCTGATTCTAAAAATTGAAACGCTTCATTTTTGTCAAAATAAATATAGGTTTCAGGAGTAGGTATGCTTTTACTTTTTAAAATATAATATTGTGTTATTTTATCATCATAATGCAGGTAATCATGAAAAGATGGAAAAGTTTTTATCTTCTGCTGAATATCAAAAAATGATAAAAATCTTTTAGCTAAATTCTTTATCCACGGGTCGTGTTTTGCCCTCCAAATAAATGCGTCCCAATGTTCTGTAAGCAGCCTATCCTGATCAGTTTTACTAAAAGTGTTAAGTAGAACCACATTATATCCTTTTTGTTCAAAGATAGGCGCCCAGACTGTCCAAAGTTTGGTGTTATCTTTTACAAACGCAATTCTTTTCATCTTTATTCCTTAAATAAATCCTTTTTCATTATTCGGTAAGCCTGATTTTTCTCTTTTTTTCTAACATTTGCCGACCAAATTGCTGCGTCTTTATCGCTAAAGTCAGACCTTAGGTAAGTTTTTCCCACAGTATCAAGTTTCATATTTGGGGTTTCTTCAATTGCCCTCCATAATGTGATCTGATCCCAAAACCATTTTCCCTTTTTTATCCCACTAATTTCTTCTTCCCTTTCCATAACCTCTATCCACTTATCAATTATGGGTAATGCCGAGGGTTTAATCAATATAATTCCTGAAGGAACTTTCAAATGGTCATATACTTTGCCATTCCAAATCCCTTCATGCATATAAAATGCGCCATCATTTGAATCAAGTTTGGCAAATAACTTATCTAGGGGTTTTCTTACAATCATATCAGCGTCCAACATTAAATATTTCTCTTCTCCGAATCTTTTTATCACCTCTTTAAGAACGTATGGCTTTCTACTGATCATAATATTGCCCCGCTCTTTTTTTCGCATCTTAATTTTATGATTTTCTACTATTAAAGGAGAATATATTCTTTTAAGATTATTGATTTGAAAATTAAAAAGGTTTACTGAGTTGATAAATACTGTTTCACCCGGAGAATTTTTAGCAAGAGAATGTAAAAATAGTTTCCCCCATTTTAAATAACCTCTATCAAATTGTAATATTATCATATTAATTTATTTTGTTTAACATCATGACGAAAAAACATAACTGATAAATCAAATTTTTCCGGTAAAATTACTTCTCAAACTTTTGCTGGATGTGAAGCTACTTTCTAAAGAGAAGTAATAATATTTTGTTTGCAATATATTAAATCTATAAAAAACAATTAAACATGTAAAAGTACATAAACGATTTAATATTTGTATCCAAACAAAAGAAAAATATTAATACTAGATCATTGGTCATATGAAACTTTTGAGCCTAATGATGATTTTAACGAGTTAATTATTGTGTAAATTCATTTTACTTTTCACAACTATTATTATCAATATCCGAATAGATTATATTAGGACAGTTAGAGAGATAAAGTTTTAAGTACTTCTTCAGTAAGATCTCCGAAGAGTGGACCATTGGTTAATTGGTGGATATTCATCCCTTGTCCATATAAATTTAATTCTATTAGATTGGGCTCTGATTGAGTTGATATGGCAATATCCCACGACACTAAATCAAAATAATGTAACTCATTATGTAATCTTTTACATAATTCCAATGCATTATTATATGATGGGACTTGATAGCCGTTAAATTTAATTTTAGTTGTAGGATGAATTTCATATTTATTAAAATTTTTATCGTAGGCAACATCTTTCAACTTTCCATATTTATTAATTCCACAAAAAATACCTCCACTGGTTATATTATCAACTATATTTTTATTTATACCCATTCTTAAAACTGATGAAATGGGATATATCTTTTTATTTAAACGTAACGTCATTATTCGTAATGTATTTATTGATTGCGGATGAAGATTCTTCAAAGAATCATGTTGCTCTATGTATTCTTGAATTATATAATTCTGATGTCTGCGCTCATTATTTTTATCCATTATTTCGTAAATCAAATCAATTATTTTAGATCTTTGACCAATTAGAACTCCTTTCCCACCGTATGTATCGACTGTAGGCTTAAAAACGTATTTTTTTTGAAGTTCAAATAATAATTCTATTTTATCAAGATCAATCATTTTATAATCTCCACTGTAAAACCGCCCTCTGATAATCCTAAGTATTGTAGTAGGAGTATTTGCCATAGGAAAAAACTTCTGTATTAAATTTTTATCAGTATAAGTATTTGCTCTTTCACATTCATTTAGTGACTTTTCAATGATCTCGTAAAAAATATCCTCAGGAATATAATTCACTTCATTCAATCCATTTTGAGCAGCATAACATCTATGCCATATAACATCTCGATAGTCATTAAAATTTGTTCTCAGAAATTTTTCTGCTTTTTTAAGATATTCTTTATTTTCTTTTACAAATTTAGAAATCTGCTTTTTATGTTTATATTCAATTCCTATTATCTTTCGTTTTGTATGAAATGGAAGCTTAAGCGCTCCGTTCAGACTTCCATACTTAGTTGCCATTCTAACTAATTTTGCTTTAATATAGATCATTATTTTTAAGTATTTATTCATGAGTCTAGTCTAAAAAGTAAAAATTAATAATGTCATTGCGAGCGAAGCGAAGCAATCTTTAGAATTTAGGTTAAAATCAGCAGATTGCTTCGGCAAAAAACGCCTCGCAATGACGGAAATAACCTTTTTAGACCAGACTCATTCATTGATGAAATATTTTGTCAAAATTAATTTTTTGAAATACAAACGGATTATCCATTATTTCTTTCGAGAAATATAATCCCGTTAATCTTCTTCATAAATAATCACTACTAACAAACCCAACTACTCATTAAGTTAGACCTCTCAATATAAATTTTTCTGTTGGATGAAAGCTTATGAAAACAGTATTTTTTTTTATTGAGTTATATACTTTGTTACAGTTTAAATATTTTCAATGCTTCACAAATTGTCATTTCTGTCCGTCAGCTGACGGATTATCGGGAATCTATAATAGAACAGATTCCCGCTTGAAACATGCGGGAATGACGCCTGGCTTTTTTGAGATTATTTTCCAACTAAATTAACTGTTAGTATGTATATAACTCAATTTTTTTATTTTTAAAGTATCTTTATCGAGTTGCTTTATGGTAATCCTATTTTATATAATCGTTCTCTTTTAATCTCTTAAGTTCAATAGCATATTGAAGAAAGTCTGTCCATTGATAAATTAATGTTTCCCAATTAAATTCGTTTTCCATTTTCTGTCGAATTTTCTTTCCCATTTGCGGTAAAATTTCTCTGTTGTTTGTAATCCACAGCAGCTTATTTTTGATTGCATCATAAGTTCTATCAATAATAAAACCATCCACTTCATTATCAATTAATTCTGGTATAATTCCCACGTCTGTTGATATAACCGGCACTCCACATGCAGCAGCTTCAATTGCCGGTCTGGGCGTTCCCTCCGAGCGGGAAGCAATAATATATAGATCCAACGAGTTATAGAATTCTCTCATTTCATTATCATCAGTGATCGGATTTGCAGAACCGTCTTGCACTTTAAGTTCAACTTCAGGAATTTCATCCGTAATAGGCTTTATAAATTCGTGATACCCCCGTTTACCAGGATGATTGGTTAAACTACCTGCCCAGCCTATTACAAGTTTTTTATTTTGTTTGTTTTTATCAGGATAGAATATCTCAAGATCACAAGTATATTTTGTATGTATAACCGGAAAATATTGAGAGAAAATGTACCACAGTTTCTTGCAATGAGTATTAACAAGTAATGCTTTCCTCATCTTTTTTATCACTTTGCTGCTAGGCTTACAATTGTAACCGGGCGGCTGGGTTATCCCTTTATCCCATGCATAATAAGAACGAATTCCGGTAATAACTTTGTCATGAGGTATCTTCTTTTCAAGCATCTCGAAGAAGAGTCCCTTGAACATTGGGAATAAAAGGTCATATTCATTATAATATTTTTCCCATTCATTTATGAATTTATCAAAAAAAACAATGTCCAATTCAATATTGGATTTATTATACTTTACTAAATCCTTTGCATTTTTATGTAGCGCCCAATTAGGGGCATCCGGAATCAGCAATATTTTTGAAGTCATAAGCAATGAATTTAGAAATATATTGATATTTAAAAATAACAAAAGAGTGTGACATTTAATAGTCAAACATTGAGACACGGTATTTATTCGTCAATTAAAATTAAGATCGTTTTGAGAGGAATTTATAAGTTTAATCTCAATATTTTAAAAATGAATGAAGATCATAGAAATAATTACAGGGTCAAACTTATATAAGCCTCTGACTAACTTATTTAGTATTTTGTTTTGAGTAATATTGCTATGATTTTTTCTGCTCTTAAGTCTTTGCTTTAACTCAGCGCTTTACAAGCTTGGAGCGGAACATCTAAAACCGAATTAACTGGTAATTTTTAGATAGTGACACCGATACTTCACAAATAATTTCCGAATTAAATATTTTTTGAATATTAGATAGCTATTTTGTCACGCACACTCTAATTGATGAACTTGTTTCTTGAATTTTCCTGTAATTACCTCACACAGTTATTTTTTATTTGTAAGTCAAAGAAAATCTTTGAGTTTATTGATATTTAAAATTAACTATAAAGTTTTTAATTCTCTTTGCATTTCGGGCAATTTATTACATTAGTATATTGATCTCATTTTAATAATGAAATTTTGTATTTTAGCAAAGTGTTCTACCAAATATACAATATTGATTGTAAGATCAATAACGTATTAATCCATGGAGATAAATAGTGAAGTTAAAAGAATATTTTTACCTTTTCGGCTTAAAACCTAAAGAAAAAAAATATGGATACCAAGTAAAGCAATTTAATTTAAAATCATTTGGGTTAGTTGAATATGCCCAGTGGAAACATCCAGCTGAAAGTGAAAAGTATATACGGGAAAATGATGTCGCTTATCTAAAAACTTTTTTAGATGATGGAGACTTTTGTATTGATATTGGAGCACATTCCGGTGATACCGCAGTTCCCATGGCGCTTGCAGTTGGGAAAAGCGGTTCCGTTTTAGCTCTTGAGCCAAATCCATTTGTATTTCCAGTTCTTAATAAAAATACAAATCTTAATAAAAACCAAACAAATATTATTCCGTTAATGATTGCAGCAACCGAAAAGGATGGTGATATTGAATTTGAGTATTCTGACTCCGGCTTTTGTAATGGAGGGCGGCACGAAAACATAAGCAAATGGAAGCATGGACATGCTTTTAATTTAACGGTTACAGGATTGAATTTATCTTCTTTATTACATGATAAATATTCGGAGAAGCTGCCAAATTTGAAATTTATAAAGGTTGATGCGGAAGGGTATGATCTGAGCATTTTAAAATCAATAAGCGATATTATAGAAGAATACAAACCCTTTGTTAAAACGGAAATATTCAAGAAAACAGATGTCGCTTATAGAGAAGCAATGTTTTCATTTTTCTCAGAAAGAAGGTATAGACTTTACAAAGTTGAAAATGATACGAATTATAAAGAGAAAGAACTTTCAGAAGCTGATATGATTAAATGGTCTCACTATGATATCTTTTGTGTTCCAAATAAAGTTAGATAAACCATGGGAATAGTACGTTTAGAGAAGAAACAATGTAAAAAGAGGTATTTATGTTAAAAAATTCAGTTTATTACAAGAATGAAGATTTGCACATTGCCATTCCTGATAATAATAGTAGAAATAGATTATTTCCAGGGCGCGATAGTTGTGAAGTATTATTTAGACTACTAATAAATTATTTATATAAAAATAAATTAATCGATAGCAACAAAAACATTATAGATTTAGGTGCGTGGATAGGAGACAATTCAATACCTTGGGCAATGAAAATAAATGGAAACGTATATGCTATTGATCCATCTGAGGAAAACATAAACTACATAAATGAATTATCAAAATTAAATGAGTTAAACAATGTTATTACCATTGCTAAGTGTATATCAGAGAAGGAAGAATATGTATATTCAAATGATGAATTTACAAAATCAGAATATATTGCAACGGCTATATTCAATCACAAAAAAGGAAAAAATAAAATAAAAGCAGTATCACTCGATAAATTGTATCAATTAAAAACTATAGAAAATATCGGTTTTATTCATCTTGATGTGGAAGGATTTGAACAAAAAGTATTAAATGGAAGCACAAATTTAATAGATAAGTATAGACCTATTATAATCTGGGAAAATCATTTAAACACGGACAATTATGAACAAACAATTGTTTTTTTAAAGAATAAAAATTACGATAGTTATCTAATTAATGAAGCCTTTCCTCACACAAGAGAAGATTGCCGAAATTTTTTATCAATCCCAGTTGAAAGTGAAATTTCAGAACGAATAAATACAATTAATGATTATTTTAGAAACATTTTGACTGAAAATAAGGCAGATAAATCAAAACCACTTTTAATAAAAATTTCTACAAATCAATTGCGAGTAGTATTTAAGAGATTAGTGCTTTGGTTACGTAAAATCTTTTAAAAGAATTTTTTCTAAGACATCTAACTTTCTACGATGAATTGGGGATTGGAATTAGTGAACATTCAACCCATGCTATTTAAATAATGTCATTTTCAGATAGTACTCATTTCAATCTTCTGTATAGCTTCAATAATTTGCTCAGTTTTAATACTCTCCATACAATCAAAAGTTTTAATCGGGCATTCTTTTTTACCATGATCTGTACAAGGTCGACAACTTAATTTTTCATCTGTTTCAATAATAACGTCTAAATTTCCAACCGGATAAAATCCAAAACCAGGTACAGTTGATCCGTAAATTGTGATAACCGGTGTATCAACAGCAACAGCTATATGCTGCGGAGCAGAATCGTTCGAGATCAATAATTTACCTTGAGCGATAACTTCAATTGTCTGTTTAATATCATCTTGTCCGGTTCTATTTACTAAATTAGGATGCTTCCCATCAACTTTTTTCAAAATAGCTTCAACAGTCTGCACATCTCCTTTTGCACCGATTAGAGTTACTTTTCTATCAAGCATATAAGGGTGAAGGATCAATTCAGCCCATTTTTCTTCAGGCCATCTTTTAGTATTCCAGACTGAACCGGGCGCTATTATAATGTATTCATTTTTCAAACCGCTTTTATTTAGTTTTGGTTTAATTATTTCATCAGAGTTATCCCCCCAATAAGCACGAACCAAACTAAGATTTCTCACGATCTCATGTTTATCCGTTTTATATTTTACTCGATTAGAAAATAGCCAGCTAATAGAATTTTTATCGAATCCATATTTGAATTTTGACTTGATTAATTTCGTTAGGATTGAACTTCTAAATGAACGATGAGGTGTGAAAACTACTTTAAAATTAAACTCATTTAACATCTTAGAAATTTTTATAATACCACTGAGCCCTCTATCTTTTCCTCTTTTATCATAACTTATAACTTCATCAATAAATTCACATTCTTCTGCTATTGGGCTCCCGGTTTTGGTAGTTAATAATATGACTCTAGACCCTTTGTCTCGTGTCTTTATATATTCAGCCATAGTTAACGATAGAACAACATCTCCTAAAAATGCAGTTTGAATTATAAGATAATTATTTCCGTAGGTTGAATTATCCATTGATCTCCGCACTTAGTTGGTTATAATTTCTTAAGACATCTTCAATTTTAATATCTGAAACTGAGTCGCCTTCATTTGGAGATTTCACTAACTTATATTTATCGCTCAAGGGTGAAAACTCAATTATTTTGTTTGGTAAATTGGTATAAAAACAGAGCTGTGTTTTATTGAATGCCGAAGCAATATGAACAATTGAAGTATCAACAGTGATAACCAATTCAGAATTCTTTACAACAGAAAAAACATCAATTATTGAAGTTGTGGGATAGTAAAAAATATTTTTATATTTTGAGGAAAGTTTTTTTGCTGAAATTGTTGTTTTGGGGTCAGAGATCAGGAGGCATTTCTTTCCTTCTTGATTGATTTGATCAAGGAGTACATGCCATTTCTCTCTCTGCAGCATACGGGAATCGGCTGTAGCTGAATTATTTAAACAATAATAGTTATCGATGTTATTCATACTTAGGAATTGGGTCAACTTTTGTTTCGACTTATCATTCTCAAATAGGTTGGGTCTAATTCTTCTGTCTTCAAGATGAATGTTCAGATATTTTACCGGTCTTAATGCCACTTCAACATAATGTTCATATTTCAATTTGTACTCAGTATGCGGATCGATATCAAATATATGCTTTTCACCATTAAACCCAATCTTGGTTTTAGCCTTTCCCAGCTTAGCTAACAGCATACTCTCTGTTGAAGGATGATCTTTTATATCTATCCAATAGTCATACTCAATTTTTCTGATATTTGAAATCATCCTAATTGATGAAACAATTTTTTTATCGTAAATAAATACCTTATCAACAAATGGGTGCTCCAGAAGAAAGTGATAATTATTTCTGCCGGATAGTACATGGAGTTCAAGATTTTCAATTTTCTCTTTTAATACTTTAAAGAGCGGTGTAGTTAAAACCGTATCTCCTATCCTGCCTAATTGTACAATTAAAACTTTCATTAGAACTTTAACTCATTAGATTCTTTTGTTTGGTTATGTAATTTAACAAATGCGATATAAACATTTTTTGGTTGAATATCTTTAATAAAACCAGTATCAGAAAACAAAGGTTCATATTTATTATTAAAAGGGAGCCAAGCAAATTTCCAACCATTGGTTTTAGATGAAAAAAGTGGAATTGTTGGTATTTTAAATGCACTTGCAAAATGTACGGCTGCGGTATCCGGCGTAATTATAAAATTACATACTCGCAAAATAGAAGCATACTCTCTTACAGAATTTACAAACGGAGCAACGATTACATCAGTCGCTAATTTTATTTTATTTAATTCAGCTTCATAAGCTTTTGTACCTATAACAACAATATTGATATTATTATATTTTTGTTTGAGTAAGTTAATAAATTCAATATTATTCTCCACACCCCAAAACCTTAGTTTATCAGAACCAGAAAGGTTAATGCCGACAATCATATTTTTTTTATTAACTCCTAAAAGATTTTCTGCTTGAGTAATCTCTATATCACTTATTTCATAACTTAGTGACAAATCTTCTTCAAACGGAGAAATATTAAATGGAAGCATTAACATAGACGTACGAATAACAATATGATATCTATCCTGCCTGAGGAGTTTTACAAGATGGGAATAAACAAAACATTTTTCTTTTTTTAAACCAACTGAATATTTTGGATCAACCATTTTTATCAATAATGATGAAGTAGTTGAAGGTTCATCAAATAAATCTATTATTATATCATAATTCTGTTTCTTTAGCTTATACAATAATATAAAAATTGCAAAAATATTTTTTTTATAAAAATAAATTGAATCGACAAAAGGTTCTGCTATATCCTTAGCATTATAGTTGTGCTCTCCAAGCAGAATATCCATTTTTACTTGAGGAAACTTTTTTTTCAATATCCGTAATACGGGCGTAGAGATAAGTAGATCCCCGATTCTATCTTGCCTTAAGAATAGAATTTTTTGAGTGTTTGATTCATTAAAGATATTGGATTTTTCTTCTACTAAAGTTTGATCACCCTTGAAGGTTAACAATCCAATAATAAATCTGCTAAGTGATATTTCTATTTTTTTAAAAATTTTCATTTAAGCACTAATCTCTCGGATGAAAATCTTTGTGGCTTTTTTGCTTCTTTCCTAATTGTATTTATTCTTATTTCCATATTTTATTGATTATTCGTTTTTTTACTAAAAATATTTTTACAGGTAGAACAGATCTTGTATAAAAGTACGAAATTATTCTTCTATATAATGGTATTCGCCAGCCCATTCCTTCTTTAATCACTTGACGACATGGTATACATTTCCCACAAGGTTTATTACTGCATGTTGGATCATGACAGAACCATGTTATATCCATAATTGCTCTCCATCCTTTTTTATTTGCAATTTCAAGCATTTGGAGTTTTGTTATGGAGGCAATTGGAAAAGAAAAATATCTAAATACTTTATACACTTCAGTTTCACTAATTTTGGGATCAATACGAAAAACATTCTGATACCCATCAAAACTCTGTGTAATAATTGGATCAATATTTATATGAGATTCATCAAAAGTGGGATGATACTCTAATGCCAGTTGCATATCATGAATGTTATGTTCTTTACAAAAACTTGCAAGCCAATAATATTGTTCCCCAATGTGTTTTTCTTTTCGAATTAAGACAATGGCATTCTCAATTTCTTTATCAAGAGTAATATCTGTAATAGCATAGTATTTAGTAGGTTTCAGTAAACTTTTAGTAAATGGAAACTTCTTGAATAAATCAGCTTTTATATTTTTCATCGTTTGAATTTCTTTCCCTAATGAACGACGATCTGGATCAATAATATAATAAGGTATTACTTGTCTACGATAGACTAATAATAACTGTAAAAGTTGAAAAGTTGAGTCCCAGCCCCCTGTCCAAAAAAGGTTTACATTGTCTTTTTCTGATTTTATTTTTTCCATAAGTGTCCCTGAATATAATTTAATATTTTTGAAAAACATAAGGATTGAAAAACCGCTTTCACCCTCTCGGATGAAAATCTTTGTGGCTTTTTGCTTTCTTCCAAGTTGTTTTTATTTCTATTTCCATATTTTATTGATCATTTATTTCTTGATTTACTTGTTTTTAATCTTTTTCACTACAAATATTTTTATCGGGAGAGTAAATCTTGTATAAAAATATGAGACAATTCTCCTATCAAGCGGTATACGCCAACCCATACCCTCTTCAATTGCTCTTCGACATGGAATACATTTCCCGCAAGGTTTATTATTATGTGTTGGAGTATGACAGAACCATGTCATACCCATAATCTCTTTCCACCCTTTTTCATTAGCAAATTCGGACATCTGCAGTTTAGTAGTTCTGATCACAGGAAAAGAGAAATAGCGAAATAATGTATATTCATCTGTATCTTTGAATTTTGGGTCAATATGTAGAATAGTTTGCTCACCGACGCTACTTTCCATTAGCATGGGTTCAACATCAAAATGTCGGGTATCTTGGGTTGGATGTAATTCAAGACTGACTTGTACATCTGAAATATGCTGCTCTTTACAAAAACGAGCTAGCCAATTGTATTGATTACCAATATGTTTTTCTTTCTTAATTGCATTAAATGCGTTTGATATCTCAAGATCCGGTGCGATATCAGTCATTGAAAAATACTTTGTTGGATAAAGAAGTTCTTTTGTTTCAGGATATTTATTCAGAATAGTAACCTTAATATCTTTCATCACCTTAATTTCTCTACCTGTAGAGCGGCGTTCAGGATCTATTATATAATATGGTGTAACTGGCAGTCGATAAACCAATAATAACTTTAGTAGTTGAAAAGTAGAATCCCAGCCCCCTGTCCAAAAAAGATTTACATTGTCTTTTCCTGATTTTATTTTTTCCATAAGTGTCCCTTAATACAATTTGATATTTTTAAAATACATAAGAATTAAAAAACTGCCTTCACCCTCTCGGATGAAAATCTCTATGAATCTGCTTAATAAAATCTTTATCAATGTGAGTATAAATTTGTGTTGTGGAAATATCCGCATGACCTAACATTTCCTGTACAGCGCGAAGATCAGCTCCACCTTCAAGCAAATGAGTTGCAAAACTGTGACGGAATGTATGCGGATGAAATTTTTTTTCTATTCCGGCTTCCTTCACATACCGATCAACAATCTTCCAAATGCCCATTCGTGAAAGTTTGGTTCCTCGTTTGTTAAGAAAAATTATATTCTCACTTTTCAATCTTTTCTCCAGTGATGGACGCGCTGTTTTTAAGTATTCTGTTATCCATTCAATAGCGCTGCTCCCAATGGGAATAATTCTTTGTTTTGATCCTTTCCCCAGAACTCTAATTACACCATCATCAAAATAAAGATCGCTGATTTTCAAATTTATTAACTCCGATACACGTAATCCGCATGAATAAAACAACTCTAGCATTGCCCTATCACGAATGCCTAGAATATTGCTCGTATCAGGAGCTTCGATAATTTTATTGATTTCATTAAAGGATAATACTGTCGGCAACTTTCTTTCTGTTATTCTAGCTGAGAGAATTTCTGCCGGATCTTTTTCAATGTATTCTTGAAAAGAAAGATATTTAAAAAATCCTTTGATGGCTGAAAGATATCTGGCTGAAGTAGAAGAGCTGATTCCCAGATCACGTAATATTTTGAAATACTCTGATATGTCATTTGATCTTACTTCATTTAAATCTGAAATATTAGTATCATTCAAATGAATTAAAAACTTTTTAATATCCGATTCATAAGATTCAACCGAGCGAGGAGATAAATTTTTTTCGAACTTTAAATATGCAAGATATTCCATTAGAAATTGATTGAGTACCTGATCAATTATCGTCATTTTTCTTCTCTAATTCCTCTTGCTTCGGATATCTAATCCTCTTGTGATGCTGACTTAACAGAATACTGACAAACGATTCTTTGATCTTCTTGATATCGTCGAATGTTAACGGTGAGTCATCCAGTTGACCATCATCGATTCTCATCTTAATAAGATTGTTCACATAATTTTCCACCTTTTCCGGTTCTGGATCATCCATCGATCTAACAGCCGATTCCGAAGCATCTGCCAGCATAAGCAGTGCTGTCTCTTTGGTATTCGGCTTTGGTCCAGGATAACGGAAATCATTGATATCTACATTCTGTTCCCCGTACAGTTCTTTAGCCTTATTGTAGAAAAAGTCTATTACCATTGTACCATGATGCATCGGGATAAAATCAATTATCTCATTAGGTAGACTATATTTTTTTGCAAGCTCAATCCCTTTTGTAACATGCCCGATAATCAGATCAACACTTTCTTTTACACTCAGATCCTCGTGGATATTTTTATTATCAAGTTGATTTTCCACAAACCCTTCTGGTCTAACTGTTTTGCCAATATCGTGGTAGTACGCTCCGACCCTTGCCAGCAGCGCACTTGCACCGATTGTAATAGCAGCTTTTTCAACCATTGATCCGATCGTCATAGAGTGAGCAAACGTGCCGGGAGCATTGTTTGCAAGTTCCTTTAGCAATGGCGAATTGAAATCTGTCAATTCAAAGAGAGTAAGTTCTGTTGTAATACCAAATATTTTTTCCACGAAAATAATAAGTCCGAACGTGAGCGCCGGAGATAATAGCGAATTCGACAATGCATAAGCCGACGAATTCAAAATGACTTCCCAAGAATCAATCCTCTCCAATCCAAAAGCAATAATACTGAGGACGTAGCCTAGCAAAACGAATAAGAATGAGTGAAATATTTGATTTCTATTTTTAATATCTCTTACCGTATAAGCCGCTAACCCGCCTGCAGCTATGTTAGTAATTGCGAGCATATAATCGTTACCTCTAATACCGGATACAATCAAAGCAATCACAACAGTTGAATAAAACCCTATTCTTGAATCGAAAACAATTGTAAGCAGCATTGACGCAACAGGAACAAGAATGAGATATTCGAGTGATTGTTCAGTCTCAATCTGTGTCGTAAGAAAAGCTGTAAAGCTAACAAATAGAAACGTTATACTAATAAGCATCAACTTAATATTATTATTGTATATCTTCCTTCTGAATAATGATAGATAAATTATCAGTGGGATTAAAATCAATAAAACGTGTAGAAACTTTCCGACATTCTGCATTATAGTATCGAAAGTACCGATAGAAGCGCCTTTGGCGATTCTGTAAGAATCTATCTTCGCTTTTATCTCGGGAGTTACTCTATCATGCTTAGCAACTATTCTTTCATTTTCATTCACGATACCTAAATTGGTGGGGACCTTATTTATCGCCTCTTTAACTGCTGTCTCGGTTTCCTCTTTGCTGAATATTATGTTGGGTTTTATGAATTTTGTAAGATATTCCTTAACTGCAGAGTTAATAGTTTGATCGCTGCCAAGATTTTTTCTTAGACTATGGTCTATATAGTTTGATAGACTTGGAATATCATGGAAATTAACCTTGAGATAATTACGTTCAAATTTGCCATCGCGGACAGAGATTGTATCTTTTTCAATTTGGCTAAGAGGAATATTAACAATTCCTCTCCGGTAAATTCTTTTTAACTCCGTATCACAGAAAGCAAATATCTTACTTAAACTAATATCCGATCTGCTTCCACTACTTTTAATGTTTTTAAGGACTTCAAATGACTCCTTCGATAAAGGAATATCATTCAAACTATATTGTACATTTGGATTGTTTTTTATCTTTCTAATAGCTGAGACAAGTTTTTTATTATAGAAATGAATTGTATCCAATACCATAGATGGAACGTTTACATCTTTATTAAATACTTGATAAACCTTTCTTGCAGCTGCTTCTCTTTCTTTTTCAATTTGAGCAGGATCTTTTAAAATTTCAAATGTTATTGAAGCAATAAGATCATTTTTAATCCAAATAGAATTAACAGCTACATCCGACTCAATTGCCTCACCGTGGGGAAACATTAAAACAATCAACCCGACAGTAACTAGCAGAAGTATGATTCTAATATGTTGATTATGTCTTAATTTACTAATATCCATAATTTATTCTTTAGCCTTCAAAACTAACTCTAAAAACTCTGCCACTCCGTCTTCATCATTGGTCTTTTTTGTTTCTAAGTCAGCAAGATCCTTAATTTCATTTACCGCATTAGCCATCGCAATTTTCAGCGCATCGGTCTGAAAAAGTTGTAGATCATTATACCAATCACCTAGGACAGCAATTTCATTTATTTTTAATTTCAGATATTTTGCCAGCCTTATCAAACCTTTTCCTTTACTTACTCCTCTTTTACGTGCCTCAAAAAAGTATATGTCCCCTCTTCTGTGAGATTTATAAAATGACACATCCAATCCAAAAGCATGAGGGAAAGATAATTTCTTAACCACTTGTCCTACCGTTCTTTTATACTCACCAACCATTACAATTTCTAAAGTATTTTTAAGATACTTTTCATAGGAATCAATTTCAATATATTTTGCGCCAAATTTTTCAATCAAATTTGGGATTATCGAACTAGTTGCATTGTAATAAATTGCATCTGCATGACATAAAGCTATTTTCAACATATATAGATCAGCCAGTTTTAGCGCACGTTTAACATACTTTGGCGGAATGTATGATTCAAAAATTATCTCATTATCCAAACTCTTTATCAGAGAACCATCCAAAGTAATAAGCGGAGTTCTCAATTCCAAAGTTTTTGCATGATCAACAATAGCACTATGCAGACGTCCCGATGCAAAGGTAAACCTCATTCCTTTCTTCTTCAGTTCCTTTACCAATCTAATGCTTTCTTTCCCTATCTCTCCATCACTATTAAGTAATGTTCCGTCAAGATCGAACACAATCAGTTTAAGGTTTCTTAACTTTCTTTTATCAAGCATTAGATACTCAAAATTTTAATTAAATTAATTCTTTTGTAAACGGCTCAAAAAAGAACCGATCGCAACAGTAGCAATAACTCCAACTAGAGTGTACCACGTCCATGCAACTAACTGAAGAGAAATAACCGTTATCATGATAAATATTCCTCCAGTGAATCCGGCAAGGGCATCCTCTTGAGTTGCTCTTTTATTGATCAAACCGAGAATAAAAGTACCGAGCAGTCCTCCGTAAGTGAACGAAGCAATGCTAAGAGCAAGTTCAACAACTGTTTGAGAAGATTCCATAAAAAAGAGAGCAGAACCAACCAGCATTATTGCCCAGAATACAGTAAAGTATCTCGAAATTTTAAGTTCTTTTACTTGATCGTTTATTCCGGTCAATGGTTTATAAAGGTCCAGCATTGTAGAAGAAGCCAAGGCGCTCATTGAGCCGGCAAGTGTTGATAATGCTGCTGCAAATAATCCTGCAATTATTATTCCTGAAATCCCGACCGGTAATTTATGTATTATAAACAGAGGAAATATTTCATCCGATTTAGAAATTCCCAACGTACTTAGGTCACCGGTTTGATAATAAGCGTATAAGGCAAGACCAACAAATAAAAATATCGCAAATTGTAATATGACCAAAACACCACTACCCACAATAGCTTTTCTGCTTTCTTTCAATGATTTGATCGTAAGTAATCTCTGGACAATTAACTGGTCGGTACCGTGAGAAGCCATTGATAAGAAAGCACCGCCGATCAATCCGCCAAGAAATGTATAAGGATCAGTGAAAAAACCTTTAAAACCTTCACTGAACCCCCAGTTAATTACCTGCAGTTTATTATCAACTTGGCTCGCGGCAATTACTGAATTTATTCCGTCGGGCAAAAAGGCCCAGATGATAAATCCGAGTGCAATTGCAGCACCACCGAGATATATAATCATTTGTATAACGTCGACCCAGATAACCCCTTTAACACCACCCATATAAGTATAGATCAAAGCTATTACTGCAATTATTAATATAGCAACCGGATAACTGATATCAAGCATCAATTTTAGCGGTATGGCTGTTGCAAATAATCTAACTCCATCAGCAGCCATGCGTGTAAAAATAAAAATTATTGATGAGAACTTTCTTGTCTTAGCGCCGAATCTGTTTTCTAAAAATGAATACGCTGTTGTCATTTCGCCTTTATAGTAAGCCGGAAGAAAATAGGCGGCTATAACTATTCTTCCAAGAAGATAGCCGAACGTAACTTGAAGGAAATTCATATTGGTCATGTAGGCGAGACCGGGAATTGAAATAAATGTTAATGTGCTCGTCTCAGCGGCAACAATGGAAAAACAGACCGCCCACCACGGAACAGACTTTGCCCCTAAAAAATAATCATATGAACTTTTTTGTTTACCGCCTTTAATAGCTCCGAATACTGCCACACCAACTAAATAGGTAGCAATAATTACATAATCAACTGTACGGTCCACAGGGAATACCTAAATAGTTTCTAAATCCTTTACAGCTTCTTCAACAGAATCGAATATAGGTAAAATTCTATCCAGTTGTGAAATTTGGATAAGTGTTCTAACGCTTTTTTGCGGCGCTGCAATTCTTATTTGCCCCTCTTGGGATTGTAAAATTCTGAATGCCAATAACAATGCACTTAAACCGGAACTGTCACAATATTCTACTTCGGATAAATCAATAACAAGTTTGTTTACATCTTCCGATAATAAAATTGTGAACTCGGCTTTAACTAAACCAGCAATTTGAGAATCAAAACGTGATTCATTTAATTTAAAAACTGCAATGCCATTTTCTGTCTTAACATCAAAATTTACTGAATCGCTCATATTCTTTGATTTAATATTTTATTGAGTTTGAGAAAATAAATAATTTCAAAACATTCTAATAGAATTTAACAAATTTCTATATGATTTTTCAGAATTTATTTCATTAGGCACTTGAAAATTATAGAATTTATCGGAATTTTTTTTAGTAAACCCAACTCTATATTTTGATTTTGGAGCATTGCATATAACGGAGTAGAAAATATTGTCTTCTCTATTTAAATCGACCACTAAATCGAAGAAAATTATTCCAATTTTAGAAAGATGATCTTTAGTTGGTAATCCTATTTTAGTTTTATCAGCCGGATTGAATGTTACTGATATATATTTAAGTTCAACAGGTATATAATTGGCTACATCTATGTTAAAGTATAAATATATATTCTTCTTTTCCGCGTTAAAGTGCTTAATAATTTTAAACGCAGCTTTCATATCTTCAAGATTTTCAGGCAATATTACCATTATATCTTTTGCATTTGATATAAACTGCCTAAAACTATTACCAAAATTTTGAGTTTTAGTAAATTTTTTAAGTGCGATTGATTCAGCTAAATTTAATTTCAGGTTATTTATCATTTAATCCAAATTGATAAGTTTAATAAAATCATCTTCTGTTAGTATTTTCACTCCCAGTTTCTCAGCTTTCTCCAATTTTGAACCAGGATTTTCACCAACCACTACATAACTTGTTTTTTTACTTACTGAGGAAGTTGGTTTTCCTCCCAGAGAAATTATCTTTTCCTCGGCTTCTTTTCTGGTCATTTTTTCCAGTGTACCGGTCAAAACGAATGTATTACCGCTAAGTTTTTGCTCAAACTGAGGTACTTTTTCAGTCTCGAACTTTAACCCGGCTTCTTTAAGTCTATTGATCATGTCCAAATTTACCGGATCATGTAAGAACCGAATAACGCTATCACTTATCCTAGTGCCAATTTCGTCAAGTTTTTCCAGTTCTTCTGATGTCGAACTCATAAGCTTGTCAATCGACCCAAAGCCGTCAGCTAATTTTCTTGCTACTCCAGAACCAACAAATCTTATTCCAAGTGCAAAAAGCACACGATGAAAAGGCTGAGTTTTGCTGTTTTCAATTGAAGTAAACAACTTTTCAATACTTTTCTCACCAAACCCTTCTAAAGATTTCAACTCTGATTCATAGTCAAATAATGAGTAGATATCAGCATAAGAATTTAAGTATCCAAGATCAACGAATTGATCAATGATCGCTTCTCCCAGACCCTCAATATCCATTGCTCCTTTTGAAGCAAAATGAATGATCCTCCCTTTTATCTGAGCGCTGCATTTACTGTTTTCGCAGTAAATAGCAACTTCGTTTTCCGGTTTAACTAATTTTGAATGACACACCGGGCACTCAGTTGGAATTTCCACAGCCACCGAATCAGTTTCACGCATGGAAAGATCAACACTGACTATCTTTGGAATTACATCTCCACCCTTTTCGATCATAACGAAATCACCTTCACGAATATCTTTCCGTTTAATTTCGTCAATGTTATGGAGAGTGGCTCTGCTTATTGTTGAACCGGCTAGAAAGATAGGTTCTAATTCTGCAACCGGGGTAATTATTCCGGTTCGTCCTACCTGCCAAGTTATCTTTTTCAATTTTGTTACAGCTTGTTTAGCGCTGAACTTATATGCTACAGCCCACTTCGGAGATTTGGCAGTACTGCCTAAAGCTTTTTGATGTTCGGTTGAGTTTACTTTAACAACAATTCCATCAGTTTCATATGGAAGTTCAGCACGCTTTTGATCCCATTTTTCGCAAAACTCTATAACTTCGGAGATGTTTGAACAAACTGAATAATTAGGATTGATCTTGAATCCAAGTTTCTTCAGTAATTCCAAACCTTCGCTTTGCGATTTTAGTTTTCTTTCTTCCGATAAAAAATAGTATGTAAAAATATCAAGAGGTCGGGTTGCAACAATTTTAGGATCTTGAAGTTTAATTGAACCGGCAGTTGCATTCCTCGGATTTGCGAATAATTTTTCTCCGCTTAATGCTCTTTCTTCATTCATTCTGTCAAATCCATCCAGAGGCATAAAAACTTCACCTCGTACTTCGAATGTTAAATCGGTATTAACTTTAAGCGGGATACTTCTGATCGTTTTAATATTGTTTGTTATATCTTCACCGACTCTTCCATCACCTCTTGTTGCCGCTTTATATAATATCCCATATCTGTAATGAATACTGATTGAGACCCCATCAATTTTTAATTCAGCAACATATTCAATATCTTCGTCGGTGTTCAAACCGTTTTTAACGCGTTTATCGAATGCTAAAAGTTCATCTTCGCTATAAGTATTAGCCAGACTAAGCATTTGATATTTGTGTTGGAAGGGTTGAAATTCTTTAGTAAGATCGGAACCGACACGTTGGGATGGAGAATCCGGAGTTATCAGTTCCGGATGTTCATTCTCCAACCCGATCAACTCATTCAATAATTTATCATATTCATAGTCACTAATGCTCGGTTCGGCAAGCACATAATATTTATAATTATGAGTTCTTAACTGTTCTCTAAGTTCATTGATCCTTTCGGTAATTGACTCGCTCATAACTAAGGTTTTTTAATCCTCATATAATGAATTCCCTTCGAATCAACACTGATATTTTTAATTTCACCTTTCTTTCCGAACTTGGGTAACTTTTTACCATTTAAATATAGTTCAACACCGCCGGCATTACCGATCAGTAATTTAAAATTCGTTTTAGCTTTCAATGTCTTTGACAAACGCGGATTGAGTGTGAACTCATCACCGAATTTATTATCGATAGTTACTCTCATCCATGCAGTATCAATCGCATTTATTCTCAAGTTAAGGCTGTCATGAGAAACAGTAATGGGAACAGAAGTTTTAGTTTGAGGTTTGGACTCAAATCTTTTTTCTGTGACATTTGCATTTGGTTCACTTAAGACTTCTGTTTTCTCCGAAACTATTTCATTGATAGGTTTTTCAATAATTATTTCCTCGGAACTGTTACTAAAAAAGAAGAAATATATGATAAGTACGATAAGAGAAATCAAAACAAAAGTTCCTAATAAAACAACGTTTTTATTCTTATCATCAGTTGTTTCTTCCTGCTTTTCGGGAACTTCATCTTCCAAATCGTCATATGTGCCGGGAGATTTTTCATCTGGTACTTTATCTAATTCAATCTTCTTTAATTTTCTCTGATCAACCTCTTCAGAACCCTCGCCTTTAGCAATTTCATACTTACTTATTATTTCTTCTTCATCAACTTCAATCATATTCGCATATTTTCTTAAGAAAGCACGTATATAGACTTCCGGTAGAACATCAAAGTTTCCATTTTCAATTTCACTTAGATATTTAGCATCAATTCTGGTTTTGTCATGAATTTCATTAAGGGAGATAGCCTTTTTCTCTCGCAGGCTTTTAAGTTCCTCTCCAAATTTTTTCAATGATTCATCAGCCATTGGTTCATTCCCAAATTCTAATTTATTTTACGTTTTAATTTTGCAGCGAATGCTCCGTCAAAACCGTGGACATTAGGATATGTCTGCACACAATTATTTTCACCCACGTATTTTTCAGGGAAATATTTATTTGCATTAACTAATTCGAAGTTGTTATTCTCTTTCAAAAATTTTTCAATAATTTCAAAATTTTCCTCAGGTTCAATTGTGCATGTACTATACACCATTTCCCCTCCGGGTTTCAGTAAAGAAGCTCCCTTTGCCAATAAACTCGGCTGCAGTTCAGATAATTTTCGTATATCTCCAACATCTCTTTTCCATTTTATATCAGGTTTCTTTGTCAGTGTGCCTAAACCGGAGCAAGGAACATCCAATAATATTTTATCAAATTTTTCCTCATCATTAAACTCAAGCGCATCTGCTTCTATAAGCTTCACATTTTTAACGCCTAATCTTTCAAGATTTTTTTCTAACATTTTTATTCTGCTTTCGTATTTATCAATAGCAATGATCTCACCCTCATTGTGCATCAGGTCTGCCAGCAAACTTGTCTTTCCTCCAGGGGCAGCAAAAAGATCGAGCACACGATGAGAGGGGTTTACATCCAATAAATAACATGAAAAAGCAGTGCTTTCATCTTGAATTGTAAAATATCCTTTATTGAAATATTCCCAGTCGGTAATATTTGTTAGATTTCTAAGTTGAATAAAATCCGGGATGAACTTACTATCGTAATATACGAGACCAACTGAATCCAATTGTGATTTAAATTCATCTTTGTTTGTCTTTAAATTATTCACACGAAGATACATCTTCGGCTTATTATTATTAGCCTTCAGAAGATCCTCTGTAAATTCTTCCCCATATCTTTTAATCCATCTTTTAACTAACCATGTAGGATGTGAATAATAAGCAGAGAGATAGTTCACTAGATCTTCTTCACGGTCGGGATATCTTATCCCGTTCTTATTACGTATAATATTTCGTAGAACTGCATTTGTTAGGTTTGCTGAGTTTTCACCTTGAAGTTTTTTTACAAACTCAACAGCTTCATTAACTGCGGCATAATCGGGAACTTTATCCAAAAATAAAATCTGGTAGAGCGCAACCCTCATTGCATTTTTCACATTGGGAATACACTTTGAAAACTGTCCTTTGTAAAATCCGGTTAACACCCAATCAATTCTTCCTAGATGTCGGATAACGCCATGGACAATTTCGTATAATAATGCTTTATCATTACCTTTAAGTTCGTTCTGCTTAAATTCTATCTCGAGCATTTTTTCAAGATATGCATCGGTCCTATCTATTCTATTCAATATTTTAACTGCAATTCCTCTAACACCTTGATAGAGGTTCAGTTTTAAATATCCATTTCCTTCGTTCATGAGTTCCTTTCGTAACGCAATCTGTTTAAATAAAGACAATTATAAAGATATAAAAAAAGGAAATCATTTTTTAGTGTATAACGGGGAATTAAATAAAAAAAGGCTGAAGATAAATTATCAACAGCCTTTACAAATCACAAAACTTGTAATAGTTTTTATTTTTTACCGTACTTTCTATTAAATCTTTCAACCCTACCGGCAGAGTCAAGAATCATCTGCTTACCAGTAAAAAACGGATGAGATTTATCGGAGATCTCTAACTTAACTAATGGATAAGTATTTCCATCTTCCCACTCAATTGTATCGCTTGTCTCTGCTGTCGATCTAATAATGAAAGCATAGTCCATTGACATGTCCTTAAAAACAACAGGTCTATAATTTTCTGGATGAATACCTTTTTTCATTTTTTTACCTAATAAATATTTTTTCAGAACAATAAATATAGAAAATTATTAGCTGAATTTCAAAAATCAATTTTTCTAAAATTCATATTTTCTACTTATTGATCTCTGATTCTTTTAATTGGTTTAATGAATCTTCCCTAATTCTCAAACTTTCTTTTCTCGCTTCGGCTTCTCTTTGTCTGATAAAAAATCCGCTAAATGGAGATTCGAAAGCATTACCTTGTCCAGCTAAATGAGGTTGCGCAAGACCATTACTCGGTGCTGTTACTGCTTCTTCAGTAGTAAGTAACTTATCAAGATCAACAGATTTACTTTTATCGAACGGATAAACCGGTTTAGCTTTTGTATTTGCTGCTACACCATTTTTCTGAATACTTGGTTGTACTGATTGGCTAGAAGCGTTTACATCTGACGAGTTTTTTTTCTCTTTAGATAATGATTTGGAAAACTTTTCTCTTGCATCAGCCTGTATATTATCATTCTGTTGAGCACTATTAAACGTAGCAGTTTCAGAAGATTGAAGTTCCGGGAGTAATTTCGGTTGTGAGTTCCATGGATTTTCAGAATCAACATCGCTGTCGGTAAATACAAAGAAAATTAATATCACCGAAGCAACAAGAGCTAATGCAGGTGTGTAGACCCAGAAGAAAATATTCTTCT
>UOGD01000378.1_pt1 | contig 30232 bp, 21 predicted proteins | sample 1989731 | NCBI WGS metagenome assembly UOGD01 (sample SAMEA4712198, study PRJEB27164) | hydrothermal vent metagenome | biome: marine basaltic hydrothermal vent biome; feature: marine hydrothermal vent; material: mineral | place: Pacific Ocean | collected 2011-06-14/2011-07-23 | depth 1691 m | reverse complement strand
TACACCAAGAGAAAAGTAGTATTTGGGTGTTGAGAAGTTACTACCGTCGTAAGCCCACGCAACATCAACTCGGAGTAAAAAGAATAACAGAAAAGTTCTAGCTCCAAATCCTGTTCCTATCAACATTCCTTTAGAGTAATCTTGGAGTTTGTGTTTGAAGGAAAAATTTAGTTCCTGATTTTTTGTCCATGCAGTTCCCACATCAACAAATGCGGTTCCTATCACATTTTGGAAAAATATTGGTATGATCGGTCCCGCTAAAAGATATCTTATAATCGGTAGTCGCAATTCAACATTCATCAACACATATTTTGTTCCAAGCTGCTCGCCATATCTATAACCGCGCAAAGGCATTGCCGGAGTTAAAAATGCAAAATCAGACGCATTTCGAATAGGCAAAGTTCCTGTTGCAAATGAACGATTGATCCAATTGGAAGTTCCGCCGAGCATAAATCGCTGTGGATTATTTCCACCGGAATATCCTCCGGAGAATCTTAAAACAAGAGAGTTGTCAAACAAAAATCTGATATATTTCCTGAAGTCCCAAGTAACAGAATAAAAGCTTTTGCGTGAGTCGCTGAATCCCAAGTTCCCGAAAACTGTAGCTTTATATCGTGTGCCTTGAATAGGGGAGTAATATCCCCACATTGTATTATCGTGAACGAAACTAACCGACGGCAGAAAGTAAAAAATTCTTTCCATTGGTTCAAACATATTGTCTAGATTCTCCGAAGTAACATTAATTGCAGCAAAACTGGTTTCAAAACGGTAAAAACGATTTAGAGGAATACTTGCAGAAACCAGACCTCCGTAGTTACGGAAACGATAGAGATAAGTATATAATCCGCGGTATAAATAAACAAACCGCGCAGTATGAAATGCTTCTACACTATAATTTATTTTTTTTGCTAAGTAATAGTAAGAAAGTCCATAGTCACTATTCTTAAGATCAATTTGAAAGCCGGTAAGTCCTACTAATCTATGATTACCGAGAACATCACTAAAAGACATAACGGTTGTACCAATTAATCCATACATTGTACTCCAGCCGGCATTTGCATATATCAAGTCAGGAGTAAAATTGATCTTATATCTATTAACTAGATAATTCCCGTTCTTATCAAGCTTATCAGCAAATAATTTCTGCCCTGTTTTTTCGCTATCCGCTTTTGCTTTATTACTGTTTTCCTCAGCGCCGAAAATATAGTTGCTATAATCGGATTTTGTTGTGTCTTTCTCAGTCTCAGTTACTAAATCGCCTGTAAATATAAAACTTTTTCTCTTTTTCTCTTCTTCTTTTTTCTTAGCCTTTTTTGATGCCACCTTAGTATTTGCAGTATCCTTTTCAGTTAATTGCAATGGTGAATCTGCGAAGAATGAGATATCAGGGATCAATCCTTCACTTTTAGCTATAACGTGAGCCATAAACGGGGTCAACTTTAATGAATCCAAATCAATTTCTAAATCAAAAGGATCGTCTATTAAGAAAATATTATATCCTCTTTTAAAAAGTGAAGTATAGATCAATTTCATTCCATCTTTTGATAGCGAAAGTTGTTCTAAGGGATTTAGAGAATTTGTAATCGGTACAGCTTTCAGATCTTCTATTCTGCTTTTATCAGTTCCTTCTTTAAATACTATCGGTTTTTTATAGATATTTGTTATACCGTTTTTATCAGAAGTAAAAAGTATCTGATCTCCTTCAGGCGAAACAACGGCATCTCTTTCGTCACTGAATTCCCAATCAGTTAATCTGGTTATCTGCTTTGTATTTAAATTTACTTGGTAAAGGTCAAGTTGTTTATAATCGTGATAGTAGATATTAAAATCATCGCCGATCATCGAACTATCTAAAATTGCACCTCGATCAGATGAAAAGAATATTATATCGCTTTTGGGTCCCCATGTAGGTTCATCATCCGTGAAAATATCATCAGTAACTTTATATACTTGTTCTTTATCGAAATCATATACATAAATATCAGATTGTGTAGCGTCGTGACCATTGAATGCGATCTTTTTTCCATCAGGCGACCAACTGACCGATTCTATGCCTGGCATTTTAAAAGGCAAATTTTTATACTCGTTATTTTCCACATCAATTACCGTAATCACATCATCTCCGCCCTGCTTTAGTGATAGCGCAATATGAGTGTTATCGGGCGCCCAAGTTAATGTGGGATAAAGAACATTTAGCTCTTCAAAATCGAAAGTGGTACCGCTACTTGCTACTCTCTCAATATCGTCCTTGTCTTTGATGCTTCTTACATAAACGTCTAAATAAATATCTCTATCGGAAATGAACGCCATCTTATCACCGTTAGGTGAAATTGCCGGACTTGTATTATAAAAACCTATACCCTTTTTGTTGTCGGTCAATCTTCTGGAAAAGTCGTCCGGTTCTTCTCGTGAAGCAATGTCAGGCCAATACTGAATCTTCATTTCTTTCTTCCACTGCTCATTCAACTCTTCAAGATTTAAACCGATAGTAGCTCTTAAGCCGCCTTCAAAACTGTTCATATCATTAATGCGCTGCAGCAATTCGCCGATTTTTTCTTTTCCATATTTATCGGCAATAAATTTCATTACCGCTTGCCCGCCTCTATATCCAAAATAACCTGATAAATTTTTAATATCCGGTAGGAAATCATTAATTATCGCATTTCGTATGAACATATCGGAATTGGTTTCCCAATCGCTGGATAGATATTCCGCCATACCTTCATGATACCAATGCGGCAGTTGAAGGTTAATTCCTTTAGCCACAATGTTCTGAATAGTTCCGCCGTAAAGCATATCACGCATAACAGCATGAACTAATTCATGGTGAACAACATGCCGGAATTTTTTGTATGATCCTTCAAAAGGAATAACAACTCTGTTCTTAAATGGTTCGGTAAAGCCTCCGGTACCTTGTCCTAAGTAGGAATCTGTTGTGTTAGTTTCCTGAAAATCGTTGTGAGAATTATAAATGATAATAGAAATTCTGTTGTTAATCTGGTAGTCCAATCTTTGCTGGATATTGTCGAGAGCATCCTCAGCAGCGGCAGCGGCAAACTCAGCATTAACTTTGCCTTCTTCGGTAAAGTAAATATCAAAGTGCTTTGTTTGAATATAAACCCAATTATAATCCTTGTATTGAACCTTGTTCTGTCCAAATTGCCCGAATATAATTGAGCTAGTTAAAAAAATAAATAAAATATTTAGCTTTAAAAACTTCATAACCGCTGACTAACAGTAATAATTATTCAACTATAAGAAAATCAACTTCTCTTCTTTCTTCATCAACTCTAATTAATTTTACTGTTATTTTATCTCCTAATCTATAAACTTTTTTCGTTCGTCTTCCTATCAGCGAATAATTCTTTTCATCAAATTCATAATAGTCATCATCAATATCTCTAAGTCTTATAAGACCTTCAGCAAGATTTTCGCTGACTTCAACAAATAAACCAAAATTAGTTACACCGGAAACTATACCTTCAAAATCTTCTCCCAATTTGTCTTTCAGGAATTCAATCTGCTTTAATTTGACCGACAATCTTTCGGCATTAACTGCATTCTTTTCCTGCAAAGAACAATGCTCACAAATTTCATGTAACTCATCCGAAGAATATAAAGGATTATTATTATTTTCAAGGCAATAATATGACTGCAAATGAACGATAAGATCAGGGAATCTTCGTATCGGAGAAGTAAAATGTGTATAGTATTTAAAACCTAAACCGTAATGTCCGATATTCTTATTAGAATATATGGCTTTTGCCATTGTCCTAATGGCAATTTCATTTACTACAGCTTCTTCAGCGGTTCCTTTTACTTGCTCCAATAACATCTGAAATTCTTTAGATAAATTTTTACTTCTTAAATTAAAATTATATCCTAGCGATTTTACAAATGTTGCAAACTCATACAGCTTAGTCTCATCGGGTTTGTCATGCACACGATAAACAAAGGGGAGCGGTGAGTTCAAATCTCCTTTGCTGAAATGTCCCGCAATTGTTTTATTTGCAAGCAGCATAAGTTCCTCAATCAGTTGATTGCTTTCTTGGGAAACTTTTATTTCAACTGCAGTAGGCTTCCCGTTATCGTCTAATTGAAATTTAACTTCGGGTCTGGAAAAATTTATACTTCCTTTTTTATGTCTATTATCCCTTAATTTTCGCGCAATTTTGTTGAGTTCGTTTAACTCTTCGTAAAAATCCCCCGATCTGTTATTTACAATTTTCTGAACTTCCTCGTATGTAAACCTTCTCTTACTATTTATAATTGATTTATTTATTGAATAATTTTTAACAACTGCATTTTGATCAAGTTCCAAAATTACCGAAAAAGTTAGCCGGTCTTCATTTGGAACAAGGGAGCAGATCTTGTTCGAAAGTTTTTCAGGTAACATAGGGATAACTTTACCGACAAGATAAACGGAATTTCCACGCTTAAAAGCCTCATTATAAATATGAGTTCCTTTTCTAACATAGTGGCTTACATCGGCTATATGTATACCGATCAATTTATTTCCGTTTTTCAAAGTTTTGATTGAGACTGCATCGTCAAAATCTTTAGCGTCCTCCGGATCAATAGTGAAAATGTTTTCATTTCTAAGATCAAGTCGTTTGGATATTTCATTTTCATCAATAGCGCCGGTTAGTTTGTTTAGTTCCTTTTCAACTGATCTTGGAAATTGCGTAGGAATATCAAACTCATGAGCAATAATTCCGGCATCAGTGTTGTACGAGCCGGCTTTCCCGAGTATTTCAGATATTTTTCCTTCAGGAACTGAAGAGTTTTGTCTCCATACAATATCGCGTACTATAACTAAGTCACCGTTATCGGCACCACTCAAGTATTCTTTGGGAATAAAAAAATGTGTATGGATTGATTTTTTTTTCGGTTCAACAAAATAATTATCTTTCCTTTTAATTACATTACCAACCACTTTGTCAAAACCGCGTCTTATAATTTCAACAATTTTACCCTCAACATTTTTCCCACGTTTATCCTGCAGAAGTTTAACTTTAACAAGATCGCTATGAAAGGCATTATTAAAATATTTTTCCGGAATAAAAACATCACGCATGTTTGAATTTTTCAGGATCACAAAACCGTAAGTACCTTCTTTTGCAATTTGGAATACTCCAACTAGCTCTCTGTTAAATGATTTAACCTGAACAAAACGTTTTCCTTTCTTTTCGAGGAAGCCGTCCTGCATTAAATTATAAAGAGATTCTTTTAACGCGGCATATTTTTTTGCCGTATTTGCATTAAGCATTCTGGCTAATTCTTTTGTCTTAATCTTTAAACCGGGATGCTTAACGAAATAATTTTTAATTTCTTTTTCCATTAGAATGAAAACCTATATTTTACACCAAATTCGCTTATTTTATCATTATTACCAGATGAGGAGGAGATAACCGGATCTTTTCTTTCAGCCCTGAATATTAATTTTGGACTAAAGAGGTATTCTACCCTCGCATTTGCTTGACTAAGATCGGAGAAAACTTCTTGTGTTCCGCCAACAGTATATCTAACCTTCTGCACTCTTCCCGATATATTGAACCTGGTCTGATTACCGCTTTGATTAAGATTAACATTACTGATCACATCACCAAAATTAGCATTAAGCATTGTTGTTAAAGTTGAACCGAGTACTGACATTGCCGCACTGTTAGCTAGATCAGCATTGTTAATATCGGAACTGAATGTACCAAAGAGGATGAAATACATTGCATCTAAGTTATTATACTGATTGCTGGCTACATCATAATCTATATTTTTCTGCCCCATATAAATTTTCATATCAATTGGGTTTTCTCCGCTCGCTATGTTCTCTCTTAATGTGCTTACTTTATCATTTACCTTTATTTTAACCGCTGTTTTAACTGGCTCAGCTTCTCTATCTCGGTTGTTAACATAATCGGCAAGATATGTTGCTGTAATGTTTAATATTGGGTCAGTCAAATCGGAAGTGAATTTAATATTTCCTTCAGCTCTAAAAGTTTTATAAAAAGTGAACATTGAACTAGGCAAAATATTAAATTGTCCTTGAGCTAAAAGTTTATCATCCTGGTTTCCTATTCTTATACTACCGGAGATATCGGCAATTAGTTTTTGGTTAAGGGCTTTAGAAAGGACAACAGTAATTTTCGAGATGTTATCAGATTTAATTAAAAGGTCAAGATCTAAATTCTTTGGAAGAGTTGAGCTTTTTGATTCGTCTTTGTACTTCAGAGATAAAGCAGTGAGAAGTTTTTCATATTTTTCCCTTTCTTTGTTGAAGGTTGAAGAATCAACAACAAATACATACTTGAAATCAGAACCGGTAACGGAATAGCTTGATTCGGTAGGGACAAAATTCAGATTCGCCTCTTTTATTATTATTGTACCGCTAAGCTTCGAGCGATCGTCTTTATACTTATAATTCAAAGAATTCTCACTGCCAATAAAAAGGTCACCGTATAAATTTCTCATTGTTTCTTTGGTACGCTGCCCTAGCAGAGCAATATCGCCGTTCATCTTCAGATCAATTTCTCCAATACCGAGTCCTTGGGTGGTAATTACTCCCGATATTTTCATCGTTCCATCAAACTTCCCGTTATCTAAATTTCTTACTGTAAGTTGTTGTATATCAATATTCTGTTTATTAAAAATAAGATCCAGATCTAATCCGTAATTCATATTTGTTACTTCTGCAGTAAATGATGATTTTATAAGTTTCATATAACCATCATAATTCAAGTTAGCTAGAGAACCGGAAATATTGATCTCGGAATTTAATATTCCTTTCTGATTTGTAATAGTTGGAAAAATATTCCCTACGGAAGCTATATTAAAGTCTTTTGTGATAAATTTTAATTGGATATGCTTTGTTGAATCTAACGGATTGTTGTTCGGGTCGTTTCCGATATAAATTGGGATTCCGCCTTCTAATGATAGAAGAGGCTTAGATGTGTTTTTTGTTGTGTCCGTAAAATAAGCATTTGTTGTAAGTATTCTGTCTTCGTAATTAAAATCGATATATAATGAACCGAGGTTTTTATTATCAATAATGATATCTTCACCGGCTAAATCAGCAGAAATTATCGGTTTTGCTGCGGTTCCCATGATATTAGCAAGTAAATTAATAGTTGCTTCATCATTATTATCTTTGAAATTTAAAAGATACTTCCCTAATAATCCTCCATGTAGATTACGTATTTGGATTTGAATATCTTGGGCTAAATCTTTAGTTATGTAACCGTCAACTTTAAATTTTGAATCGTTGTTGTATAATAAGAAATGTTCGATAGTAAATTGCTGAGGTGAATTAATTAATACAAGCGGTTCATGATTTTCTATCGAAAAATCATTATAAAGAAGTGCAAAGTTATCCATGGTTATTGTTTCTAACGAATCGGAAATAAGTATATTTCCGTTCAGTTTAGCGTTAACTGTTTCGTCAACATCACCTGCTATATTGTAATAAATTCTACTTTGGTTAAATACAATATCGGTGGAAAGGTTGTCAATGTTAATTCCTGATACAATTCTTTTTGAATCAAATGAATATGAACCAAATATATTATTGAACGAATAACTTTTATTATCGGCACCAATGTTCATATTCCCTACAACATCGGAAATATAAAAAACATCCTTTCCTTTGAAAAGAAAGAGATAGTCGAGGTCAACATTAATACTCATCGAAAAGTTTGACGAATCGTTTTCAATATAACCGTCGCCTAACCCGGATATTGAAATCTCATCTTGTCCAATTAACGCCGCAATAATTCTAAAATCTTTAAATTCAAAATTATAATCTAGATACAGTTCATTTTCTACTATGTACTCATTATTTTTCAGTTCATTTAGTTGTATAACATCAGTTGAATCAAAAGCCAGAGGATTCAACTCAGTAAGCTTATTGCTGATTGAATAGGATATTTTATTTACCTGATGATTGAATAATTTATAAGCATCATCAAGGTTATATTCACCGCTCAGATTGAAATCGAGCAGATCAGATTTTAGTGTAATATCCCGCTGAGCTTTATCCAATTTGACATCCAATCTAAACTTTACACTATCAAACTGATTTTGACCTATTTGTGAATTGATAAAATTAAGAATAAAGCTGCCTTCAGTTTTATTTATATCCAATGAGTGTCCGTTAGCGGCAAATTCGAAATTCAGGGAAGAAGAAAAAGCGGGATCGTCGGTAATATCGGCAAGGTCTAAATTCTTAAAGTTACCGTGAAGATTATAAATCGGATTATCATTTTCGGCAAGATCAAGCAACCCAGATACAAAAATACCAATACTGTCAATATCCGAACTTATTTCAAGATCAATTAATTTGTCGGTTGTTTGGAGCTTTGCATCCAAACTATCGAAGTAGTATTTATTTAAAAATGAATTGTAAACGTACAAGTCCATTCTTGATGTTGATTCCGAAGGGTTGAATCCTTTTCCTTTAAATTCACCTTTGGAATTGATATTACTGTTTATTCCAATTGTAGAGTTCAAATCTATATTATTGGTTGTAAAACGATAATCATATTCAATCAAATCAGGATACATGTTCATAAAAGCGCTGAAAGTGATTTCTCCATCATCTATTTTCCCGTTACCCGATGCATTAAATTTAAGAGGTTCTCCTTCATAATTTATGTTTAGACCTTCGACAAATAAGTCAGGGTAAGATGGAAGATCCAATCCCGCTAATAACTTATCTATTTCATCATAATCAACATTTGAATTCGAAAAGTTTGCAATAATGTATAATTTCTCAGGTGTGTGAAGATTAAGAAGGGAACCGTCCAAAGTTAAATCAGTTTTGTTCAGAGCTAATTTAATTTTTTGTTTAAAATTTCCAAACGTGCCTTTGGCATCCATCGAGAGTTTGATCCGTCCTTTTATAAAATCTAGCGACTCTAAGAAAGAACTTAAATCGGAACCTGCAATTGGGTCAGCTCTCAAAGTTAAAGAGAGCGGATAGTCTTTAAATTCTGCCAAGTCGACATTACCAAATAAATTGATACTGTCCAGTCTTGCCGAAAGATTTAGAGAAGAACTATCCGTAATTATATTAAGATCTTTTACTTCCGCAAATTTTTGGGAGATCTGAAAATTACCGTTTAAATTTTTCAAGTTAAATCTATTCAGATTAGGTGTAAAAAAAAGACTATCAATCGTTATATCAAATTCTTTGGAGTTTATATTTGCGAATATGCTTGCTTGTAAATTAAAATTACTTATGGATAGATCGTCAAAGTTTAGTGTGTTATATTTCCTATTGGAGTTTCTAAAAGTATATTTTTTCAATATTATATTAACGTTATCAAGCGTAAGATTATCAACTTTAATATTGAAAGGGAATTTTCCATTTTGTTTTGTATTTTCCTTAAGAGTATCAACTGTAACTATACTTGAATCGGGGATCAAAATATCGGAAATATTCCATTTGCCTGGTTTCTCTTCTTTCAAATTCACATTTACATCATGAAGTTTAAATTTTGTAATGTCCAATTCTCTGATAAGCAAAGGGAAAGGATTGATCCCGACATCAATTTTTTTTGCTGCAAATAATGTATCATTTCCCTTTACAAGAGAAACATTATTGAGTGTAAGGCTGGTTAATATTGTCCCATCAATTGTTCCGATATGGAAATCGGCAAGGAACGTTTCATCCGCAATTTTTAATATTTTATCTCTAACAATATTCCGGAATGTAGATGTTTGAGAGAAACCAAAAAATAATATTATTAATAGAAACACACCCAGAAAAAAATATATAATAGCATCACTTATTTTCCGAGTTAGAGTTTTTTTAACATTATTTTTTTTGAATATCATTTATACATTTCGTAAATTTTATCAACTATTTTGGAAGTTGACTGATCCGTTACAAATTTGATTGATTCAACTTTACCGCCATGTTCTTCAACTATATCTTTACCGACTATTTTATCGATAGACCAGTCTGAACCTTTAACTAACATGTCAGGTATAAGTTCCCGAATCAACTGCTCAGGAGTATCTTCTTCAAAAAGTGTAACATAGTCAACAGATTTTAAGTTATACAATAGGAAAGCTCTTTCCCGCTCATTAATTATAGGTCGTCTTTCCCCTTTGATCCTTTTAACTGAAGCATCTGAGTTTAAACCGACAATTAATACATCTCCTTTTTCTTTTGCTTTTGCAAGATAGTCAACATGTCCGGCATGCAGAATATCAAAACAACCATTAGTGAACACAACCGATTTATCTAAAACTTTTAATGCTTTTCGTATACTAATTATTTTTTCTCTTGAAATTAATACATCTTTCATCGGAACTCCGAATTAATGTTGTTAAATAGATCATCCAAATCAATTGGGACAATACCCGCAATTTCGCAAACCATACCGCCTGCATAATTGGCTAAATATGCTGCTTCATTTATACTGCAGCCGGTTGCAAGTGCCATAGTAATTGTCGCAATAACAGTGTCGCCGGCGCCTGATACATCCAGTGCTTTTCTAGCCATTGTCGGGATCTGTAAATATTGTTTCCCTTTCTCAAGAATTGCCATACCATCTTCACCTAATGTAAGTATACAATATTTTACATTCAATTTCTGCATTAATTTAGAAGCGGCATTCTTAATACTTTCGCCAGAATTAATTCTTATTCCAAAAGCATTCTCGGTTTCTTTCCTGTTTGGTTTGAACAAAGTGGCATTTTTATATTCAAAGAAATTATCAAATTTTGGGTCAACAGTTATGATCTTGTCATATTTATTTGCCAGAGCAATAGTTTTACGAATCAAATTTGGTGTAAGTACACCTTTATTATAATCTTGAAGAATAATGGAATCAATTTCATTTATTGTACTCTCTATCGAAGAAAAAAGCTTATTTTCAATACTTGAAGAAATTGGAGTTTTACTTTCTTTATCAATTCTAACAATATGCTGATCGGCAGAAATTACTCTTGTTTTGTTTGTTGTTGGTCTTGAGTTATCTTTAATTATGAAATCGGAAGTTATGTTCTCATCCTTTATCAAATCGGAAAAGATCTTACCGTCATTATCATTACCAATAACACCAAAAGGAATAGCATTTCCACCAAGCTTAGAAATATTCAAAGCGACATTAGCGGCACCACCGAACCTAAAAAAATCACTATCGATCTCGACGATAGGCACGGGCGCTTCTGGTGAGATCCTTTTTACGTCCCCCCAAAGATAACCATCAAGCATCATATCGCCTATTACGGCAATGTTTTTTCCCTTAAACTTTTTCTTAAGACCTAATAATTTATTTTTTTGAATTTTTATCATTCGTTAATTTTTCAAAGTTTTCAATAAATTTATTAGAAAAGTCTAACAAATAAACTCCGTTCTCTGTTCCAATCCATAAGCGTTTACCATCGAAATGGAATGAGTAGGTAATTGCTGGAAAGTCTTTGATATCCAGCATTCTTACTTCTTCTGTTACTCTATTTATAAGGGCAATGCCTCTTCCATAAATATCCTTCGTGTTTTTACTAAATTGATAAAGAGCAGCCCAAATATAGTCACCGGTCAATTCCAAATCGTAAATACCATTTCCTCTTAATCCGTTTTTCGAATCGAAACGGATCCACTCATTTTTCCTATCAAATTTATAGATACCACCCAAATTATAATCGGGATTTCTGTTAGTAACAAATTCATCCAGTCCAATCCAAATATTATTCTGTTCCAGCAGAAGTGCGGAGATTGAAACGGCATCACCTTCGCCTCTAAAGTAGTTCAGATTATTATCATAGAACGACATCGTACCTTCATCCTTAATACTGCGGGATTTATCATACTTATGAAGCCCATCTTCAGACCCGAACCAAACAAGACTATCGCCATCTAACTTTACAACTTTTATAGTATTGGTTTTAACATCATTGTTTTTAGTAAGATCATAATCCGTAAATCTTCTTTTCCTTAAATCGTATTTAGTTAAATATTTAAATCTCCCGATCCAAACTGCTTTAATGTATGGATCATACTCTATATCGCGGATCCAATTGCTTAACTGACCACCTCTACCAAATTTCCTTTTTGTCCACCTCTTGCGTTTTTTGTTATAGATAAAAAGACCATCGGAAGAGCCCGCCCACACAAAGTTTTTATTAGCAGCGATCGTATAGAAAAAATTTAATGATAACTTTTTGTTTTTCCTGGAAAAGTTCTGCCACTTTTTCTTTTTCAGATCGTACTTGTAAATTCCGCTGCCATTAGTAGCAACCCAAATATTTTTTCCATCATCACAAATATCTCTTACAACAGTTCCTTCGAGAAAATGCTTCATAGGAGGAAGATCCTGCGCATGAAGAAAGAGAGGGAAAGATAGAGTAAAAAACAGTATGATTTTATTAAGCATTTTCATTTATCAGCAAATTACTCTTTTCAAATTCATTCTCAATAAAATGATTGTCTCGTTCAAATGAAATATCCCATTCGATTTCAAAAGCTGTAAGGATTGAATCCGATAACTTTGAATAATTAATTTCTTGGTTTGTGATTGTGGAAATTTCGATTGTTTTACTCTGCAGTTCATCTAGTAAACTTTTGACCGATGATTTATCCGAAAGATAGTAAGGCAGTTTCGTGTGATATTTTCCGCAAAGTATTGATCCGTGCTGTAGAATAACATCCTTCATTTTTCTCTGTGCGCTACCTATCAACTTCTTATTGTTAAATTTAACTTCATTTTTTGCGGTGCTTGCAAAACAAAGCGCTCCGGAAGGCTGAATAAGCTCATTTTTAAAATTAGGCTGATGACTCTCCAGTTCAACAGATCTTAACTTGTCATCATATATTCCCAAACCTCTTGATAAAGCTATGGAAGTCTTGTTGTAAACTTCCCTCGCTGTTAAACCATAACTAACCGGTAGAACAATTGAATATGTTAATTCCTCAGCATGTAAAATCGCTCTGCCGCCGGTAGGTCTTTTTACTACTTCAATATTATCTTCGTCTGCTTTCTCTGTATCAATTTCTTCGTAACTCTGATTTGCACCGAGTGAGATAGTATAAGGCTCCCAGCGGTATAGTCTAAAGAACGCTTGATTTTCTGCACAATGCCGGGAAAGAAAAATATCAAAGTCCATATTATATTTCCCGCTGTTTTTACCACTATCTATAAATGTCCATCTCATTTTGTAAGTATACTTCTCTTTTTAGGTTTGTCAATAAATTTAATAATGTTAGTTACATACTCGTTATCAAATTCTTCAACTAATCTTTGTCTCGCATCAGAAATATTTAAGCCTGAAAAATATAGAATTTGGTACGCATCCTTAATAGCAGCAATATCTTCTTTGGTAAAACCTCTACGTCTCAATCCAACTGTATTCAAACCCATATATTGAAAGGGGACATTTTTTGCAAGAACATACGGGGGAACATCTTTTGAAACATGCGAACCTCCTTGCAGCATACTATGTTCAGCAATATATCCAAATTGGTGAAGCAAGGAGCCTCCTCCTACAATAACCCAATCATCAATAGTTACATGTCCGGCAACTTGAACTGCATTTGCAATTATACAATTATTCCCTATCACACAATCATGCGCTACATGTGTATAAGCCATGATCAGACAGTCCTTACCGATCTTTGATCTCCCAGTATCAATTGTACCTCGATGCAAGGTAACAAACTCTCTTATAATTGAGTTATCACCAACATAAAAAAAAGTTTTTTCCCCGGCATATTTAAGATCCTGAGGTCGATTTGATACAGCAGCGGATTGAAAAATTTTGACATTTTTCCCAATTCTTGCACCATTATAAATACACACATGCGGTCCGATATCAGTCCCATCACCTATCTCGACATCACCTTCTATATAAGCGTAAGGACCGATTGTTACATTCTTATCTAATTTTGCTACCGGATCTACAATTGCAGTTGGATGTATAGTTGCCATTTTGAACCTGGTTAAATTACTTAATTCTGTTTGTCTACTACTGCAGCCATCATTTCGGCTTCACATACAAGATTGTTATCAACGAATGCTTTTGTTTTCATTGAAACAAATCTACCACTATTTTTACCAATTAATTCTGCTTCTAAAATCAACTGATCACCTGGAACAACAGGTTTCCTGAATTTTGCTTTATCAATTTTCATGAACATAACTATTTTAGTTTTCAGATCTTCTTCGGTAAGTGAGTTTAACATTAAAATTCCGCCACATTGTCCCATTGCCTCAAGTATCAATACTCCAGGCATAATTTTTTGTTGAGGAAAATGTCCTTGGAAAAATGGTTCATTATAAGTAACTGATTTTACTCCACGGATACTTTTATTAAACTCAAGATCAGTAATTTTATCGACCAGTAAGAAAGGATAACGATGGGGGAGTATTTTTTGAATAGCTTCAGTATCAAAGACTATTCCTTGTTTTTTTACGTTTTGATATTTTTTTTCAATCTTTTTCTGCTGGTACAGCTTCCTAATTTTCTTGGCAAATTCAACATTGGATTTATGACCAGGGCGGGCAGCAAGAATTTGTGCTTTTATCGGCGCACCGATCAAGGCTAAGTCTCCAATCATATCTAATAATTTATGTCGAACTGGTTCATTTCTAAATCTTAAAGATTTTTCATCCAGGAACCCGGTTTGACCTACAGAAAGTTCAATTTCCAAACCCAATTTCTTTTTAATATCATTAACTTTTTTATCATCAAGATCATGATCTAAAATAACAACCGCATTATCAATGTTGCCGCCTTTAATTAAACCTTGTTCAATCAACGGTTCAATCTCACTTAGGAAACAAAAAGTTCTTGCAGGGGCAAATTCCGTAACGAATTCTTTTTCCAAATCGAATAATCCGGAATGCTGACTTCCTAATGCCGGATTCATATAATCGACCATCACGGTTAATCGATAACCGTCCAGAGGAAGAGCTACAATATCGACTTGATTGTCTTCGTCATGAAAGGTAATGGTCTCGTCAATTATTAAATAATCTTTGTTTTCTTTTTGAATAACAAAACCGGCTTCTTGAAGTTTTTCTACATAAGGCATAGCGCTTCCGTCACCAACCGGCGGTTCAATTCCATCAATTTCAACTGCTATATTATCTATCTGTAATCCAACAATAGCTGCAAGCACATGTTCAATTGTGTGAACTTTTGCTTCACCTATTCCAATTGTTGTTCCGCGAGAAACATCGATGACATAATCTGCCGTTGCAGGAATTTCCGGTCTGTCACCCAAATCAACTCTGATAAATTTAATCCCGAAGTTTTCGGGCGCAGGTTTAAATATCATTTTAGTTTTCACTCCTGTATGGAGACCAGTTCCTTCTATCGAAATTTCTTTCTCTATAGTACGTTGTTTCTCTAACATCAAATATTTTCCTTATTCTTATTTAATGATTCTTCTAACTCTTTTACTTTTGCTTTAAGTTCTTTTATCTGTTTGCTATAACTTTCTAAATTACGGATATGAGCTTCTTCTTTGAAAGCAACTTTATAGTTTTTTGCCGGCGAGCCAAAGTATTTACCCGGTTTGGTCAGCGATTTAGAGACTCCGCCCTGTGCACCGACCATAACTCCATCTACGACGGTGATATGCCCTGATAATCCAACTTGACCGCCGAATACGCAATTTTTTCCAACAATTGTACTGCCTGCAATTCCTACTTGCCCTGAAAATGAAGAATTTTCACCAACTTCAACATTATGCCCAATTTGAACAAGATTATCTATCTTGACCCCTTTTCTAATTATCGTTGAGCCTAATGCCGCTCTATCAATAGATACGTTGGAACCGAGCTCTACATCATCTTCAATTATTACATCACCAATCTGGGGAACCTTTATCAATTCACCCTTATCATTATACATATAGCCAAATCCGTCCGAACCTACAACGGTATTTGCATGGATAATTACATTGTTCCCAATTTTACAATCATGATAAATAGATACATTTGCATATAGAAGACAATCACTCCCAATCACAGTATTTTCAGCAATAATTGTATTGTGATAAATTGTTGTGCTATCACCAATTATACAATCTTCCGAAATTACAACATTTTTACCGATGTTTACATTATTGCCAATCTTTGCAGAAGGATGAACTGAAACAGTAGGATCAATACCCGAGATTTTCGGGGTATAGTTGAAAAACTTAATGATCAGTTGCTGAAAAGCTTTGTCAGGTTCAGGTACTTCTATATAAATTAGATCTTTTCTCGGTTTTGGATGATCATGTTTAACAAAAATAACAGAAGCTTTTGTAGAATCAAGAAATTTCTCATAAGCAGAAATATAGAGAAATGTAAGATCACCCTCTTTTGCTTCGCGAATTTTGGAGATACCTTTTATTTCAAAACTAGGATCTCCAAAAACTTTTCCATTGACGAGATCGGCTACTTCTTGAACTGTTATTTTCATTTTCAATCATTTTAATATTTCTAAAACTTTACTTGTAATATCGTAATCCTCTTTTGCATAGAGGAATACAATATCTCCACTTCTATCAAAAACAAAGTCAAGATCTTCATCCTCGGCGACTGTTTCAATAGCGCTGAATATTTTATTCTGAACCGGTTTCATTATTTCTTCCTGCTGAGAATAAAGTTCACCTTGAAATCCAAATTTACTTTGTCGATAATTAGCAATATCAGTTTTTAATTTACTTATCTCATTCTCAACTTCAAGCCGTTTATTATCGCTCATAATTAATTTTCTTTTCTCAAAATCAGCAGCCTTAGTATCGAGTTCTCGCTGCATTTTTTGTAATTCATCTTTCCATTCTTTAACTAGAGCATCAATTGTTTTTTGAGCATCCTGTGCATCGGGTAGTTGCTTTAAGATCGTATCTGAATCCACATATCCAATCTTCAACTGTCCGAATAGAAGTGCTGGAAAAATTAAAATAATACTCACAAAAAAGATACTTAACTTTCTCATGATATTTTCCGAATTAATTATTTATTCTTTTTTAGTTTGTCTAAAACTTTATAAGTAATATCGTATTCAGGATCAGCATAATGAAGAATGTTTACAACACCCTCAACACCTTTATCTAAAATAAAATTCATTTTTTCCTGCTTGGCAACTTGTTCAATAGCTTTACTTACAGCATTTCTAATAGGCTGCATCATACTTTGACCTCTCTGGATAACCTGCTGCTCTCTTTGTAAAATTGAGTTTTGCTCCATTAATAATTGCTGCTCGGTCTCCTGCTGTTTTTGAGGAGTCATAAGAGCTTTTTGATTCTGATATGAATTAACTTTTTCCTGGAATAATACTGCAAGACTATCTTTTTGTCTAGACCAATTTTGCTGTAGAACTTGTAGATCCTGCTGTGCTTTGATCGCAGGCGCATAATTTTGGTATAAAACTTGTGAATCAACATACCCAATTTTTTGAGTTTGAGCATTTAAGCTTAAACCTAAAAACAAAAAAAATATGATCACTAACTTTTTCACATTAACCTCTTAATTTATAAGTAGAAATATTATTTAAAATCCTTTTCCAAACTGGAAGTGAAAAACCCATTGAGGCTGTCTGCCGTCAACAATCGGTCTATCAAATCCGTATCCATAATCAAATCCAATCAAACCAATTGGATTTATCATAATTCTTGCACCAACACCTACCGATCTCCTAAGATCGTAAAAGTCAGTTTTCCTTAAATCTTCCCAAACATTACCGGCTTCGGCAAAGGCGATCAGATAAATCGGCATTGGCTCCAATGTAAGAGCTCCTCTTAACTCAAGAACATAACGGGTCATAACTCTACCGCCGATTATCTGTCCTGTACGAGGATTTCTCGGTCCAACGCTTCTATCATCATAACCGCGTAAAGGAGTGGTTGCAATAACCAAACCGTTACCGCCCATATAAAAATACTCAAAAGGCTGGATGGGAGTATTAGGTTTTAACTCCTCAATGTAACCGATATCAAATCCGGCATAGAAAACCAACCTGTTGGAGTTAAACAATCTTCTGTAAAAATCTGTTTTGAACTGTAGCTTGAAATAATCAACATCTCCGGGTAAAAAGGGTCCGCCGCTTAACTCGGCATTGATTGAAAACTTAGAACCGCGAGAAGGGAATATAGGGTTATCAATATCGGTACGAGTTGTTGTAGCACCTAATGTAAACTGGTTATATTTACCAACTTGATAATAGGATGCGCCGTTTATTATGTTATTATACTGATATCTGAAAATTCCTTGTATATAGAAAAACTTATCAGGCCATTTTAATCTTCGACCGGCTTTAAACGTAATACCGGTTTGCTTAAGATCGTAAATGTATCTTTGTCTTGTATCAAAAATATCGAATCCAACCATTGTGGGTGAATCCATAAACCACGGTTCGGTAAAACCGATATTGAATGTCTGATAGAAATTACCGACACCGAATTGCCAGTTGAAGTTTAATATCTGTCCACCACCCATAGAAAACGGATGCCCGATATCAAAATTAGTAAGCGTAACGCCAATAGATCCGCTAAAACCATAACTTCCGCTGTAGCCGACAGAAGCATTAAGGTAATCACTCGATTTCTCTTCAACAGAATAATTCAAGTTAACCGTGCTGTCATTAACAGGTTTATAATCGATACCCTTCGTATATAATTTTTCAACATTAAAATATTGAAGATTAGCAAGCTGCTGAAGGCTTGTGAAGATTGCTGACCTGCTAAAATAGTCTCCCGGAACAGTATAGAGTTCACGTCGTATTACTTTATCTTTCGTTTTTGTATTTCCCGCAACATTCACTTCTCCAACTTTGAATCTTCGATTCTCATGAATTGTTATATAGATATCAACCGAATCGGGCGCTACTCGTTCTTCTCTAGTATCGAGACTGAAAGCGAGATATCCATTATCTTGATAAACTGATGATACATCAGTTTGGCTTTCGTTAAATCTTAAATTCTGGTTAAAGCGCTCCAGATTATAAATATCTCCTTTTTGAAAATCTAATCTGGCATTTAAGATGTCAGTGTTGTACACTGTATTGCCTTCCCAATAAATATTTCTCACTTTTAACTGGGGACCTTCAATAATATTTATAACAATATCGACTTCTGTTTTATCTTTATTATAAATAAGAGAGTCACTTACAATTTCAAAATCACGATAACCTTCTTTGTTGTAAAAGTCTTTAAGAAGTTTTTTATCCTTTTCATAATCTTCTTTATTAAAAGAATCGTCAGCCCAGAATTTCCACCAGACAGGCTCGCTTGTTTCATCAAATTCCGATTTTAAATCATCGTCATCGTAAGCTTCATTGCCATTAAATTTAATTGAGTGAACGTCAACTTCTTTACCTTCGTCAATAAAATAGATCAGTAGTAATCTATCCTTTATTCGCTTAACAATGTTTCTATTGCTTTCGGGATCATAATCATAGATGGTTTCCTCGGTTTTAGAAGGATCGTCTTTACCTACCCATGTAACTGTAATTTCGTCATCGTCTGTTGTATCAGCTTTTTCAAATTTATATAAAACCGGTTTGATCTCAGCGTTCATTAAACTTTCGTCATCGTAAAGTTTTTTCATGTCACGGACAGTTTTATATATTGCCTGCGGTTTCAATATTTGACCCGATACAAATGTAACAACCTTATCAAGATCTTCATCGTCAAGATCATCATTCCCTTTAAAAATATATTTTTCTATTCTGGGATATTCGTTTACTTTTATTACAAGAAAAACGCCATTCCCAACTTTCTTTTCTATTTCAATTTGGATGTCCGAAGTAAAAAGTCCAAGCTTCCATAATCTTCGGATTGCATTCAAAGTTTGATCCCCCGGTATTTCAATTTCATCGCCCACTTTCAAACCGCTGTTTGCAATTACGGTTGATGCATCAGCAGTTGTATTTCCCTTAACAGTGATACCCAAAATCTTATAATTCTCTTTTTGTACTTGAGAATAAACATTAGTTGAGGAAATAATCACTATCAAGATGATAAAACCTAGCCAGCTTAAGGGAGTATTTTTAATTTTTCTGAGTATGTTCAATTTGCTCGCTAACAAGTCCGAATCTTCTCTCTCTCGTTTGGAATTCTATAATTGCTTCAATCAAATCTTTTGTCCTAAATTTTGGCCATAATACATCCGTTACAAAAATTTCCGAATAAGCAATCTGCCAAAGTAAAAAATTACTTATTCTCATTTCACCGCCGCTTCTAATAACGAGCTCAGGATCAGGCATTCCGCTTGTTTCCAAGTTATTAGAAATCATTGTTTCATTGATATCATCAAGTTCAATGTTACCGGCTTTATATTCTTCACTAATTATTCTTACGGCTTTAGTTATTTCCCATCTGCCGCTGTAACTCAATGCTAAGTTGAGTGTCATTTTAGTATTATTGCGAGTCTTATCAATTGCATATTCTAATTCTGCTTCAACTTCTTTTGGAAGCAAATTAATATTACCGATGGAATTGAGTTTAATATTATTTTTGTTCAAATCTTCGGTTTCGTCTTTTAAACTTTTTACAATTAACCTCATCAAAGTGGAAACTTCAGATTTCGGTCGTCGCCAATTTTCTGTAGAAAAAGTATAGAGGGTTAAATATTCAACTCCCAGATTTGCACAAGCTTCAACTATTATCCTTACGGTTTCAATTCCTTTTCTATGACCCGCTACTCTTGGCAGACCTCTGCTTTTTGCCCACCGACCATTACCATCCATAATAATAGCAATGTGTTTAGGTATATTGCCAAGCTGTTTTGTCCTTTCGATTACCTTTTTATCGTTCTCCGATAAAACCTTTTTCACTCACTTCCCATTAAATTTTAAAAAGACTACTCAAAATAGGTGGCGGTTGTATAAATGTCAAGATTCTTTGAACTTACAAGTACTTTATAATTATAGCTTATCATTCGAATTATACAAAACTATTTTAATTTTGTGCCAGAAAAATTTTTGAATTGCTTTTGATAAAAAATATTATTTAGGATAAGTATCCTTACTAATCATTGTTTAAGGAGGTAGAAACTATCTTTATATTATTTCTGAGATTTTCGTCCAACTGTAATAATAAAGATTCAAGATCGGAACGGAGCTCGTCCGGGCATCCTAAAAAGAGGGTAACTTTCTGTAGAGAAAATTTATTTTTTTGATTGGCTAGGAATTTTATCTTCCTTAAAATATTAGGATTTTCAATGTCCTCTTTTTCCAAAGTCAATCCCAACACATATTTCTTGTTTAATTTACCAACTGCATCAACTTCATAATCACCGATAGGACTAGGACTCGGCAGATAAGTGCCGTGTTTTCTGCTTAGCGTTAGAAAACCGTTCTCCCAAAAATGTTTGATCAGTGAATCAATTCTGTCTTTATCTGTTATTCTAGTCATCTTGATCACCTCAATTCAATATCGGTATTATAGGTGAGAAATGCGAACAACCTAGAATCTTAATATTGAATATCTTATCGTATTCAATCATTTTAATCTCTGCCGAATTATTAATCCTACCGAATACAACTTTTTTACCATTTCTATTTATACTTAAAAAGTATGGTTCTAAAAGAGTTTCTTGCAGATTATAAAGCAATTTAACTCTATTTCTATTTGAGATCGCTCTTGAAAATATTTCAGTTTTCATTTTCTTTCCTTTCAATTATACCATCTAAAAACGCCGAGGGCTTTACCGACAATTGAAAAATCATCATCTTTTTTGATTCTAATTTTGTCATATTTCTCATTTTCAGGTACAAGCGCAATTTTATTGTTTTTTCTTTCAAATCTCTTTAGTGTTGCTTCATTACCTAAAAGGGCAACAATAATTTCTCCATTGTGTGCATCTTTTTGAGGATTAACAATTACTACATCTCCTTCAAAAATACCGGCGTTTATCATACTATCGCCTTTAACTCTTAGAGCAAAACAATCAGATTTTCCATTTATTAGACTTTTATGAATACTAAAAGTTCCCTCAACGTTCTCTTCTGCCAGAATTGGCTGTCCGGCGGCAACACGTCCAACAATCGGAATTTCAACTGTATCGGATGTAAAATTGTGATCCGGTTCGTTAATAGATAAAGTTCTGCTCGAGTTTTCGGCAATGTTCAAAAAGCCTTTTTTAATCAATGCATCTATGTGTCTCTTAACGCCGAAAGTACTTGATATACTAAATTCAAATCCAATTTCGCGGTATGTTGGAGGATAACCGTTCAATTCAATAAAGTTTTTAATGAAATTGTAAATTTCTTTTTGACGGTCTGTAAGTGTTTTTTTCAAAGTAGTGCTCCCATGTTTACTACAAATATAGTGAACACAAGAGCACTTGTCAAGAAAAAATATTTAAAATAATAAGAGCGAGTATATTAACCCGCTCTTATTATTAGAAGATTTGTTTACCGAATATATTTATTTTGTCAATAAAAGTTTAATTGTCTTTGTTTCGTTATTGGTAACAATTTGTGAAAAATAAATACCGGAAGGAAGATTTTCCGCATTAAAAGTAGATCTATAAATTCCAGTTTTAACAAATTTATTTACAAGTGTACTTATTTCATTCCCGATTATATCATAAATTTTGATTGATACTCTGGAATCCTCCTTTATTTGATATTGTATTGTGGTTGACGGATTAAACGGATTTGGGTAACAAGAAATCAATTCATAATTTTTTGGATTATTATCATCCAAAACACTTGTCAAAGATTTTGTAGTAAATGTAATGTTTTTCTCGGTTCCAAAACTATAACCGTCAGTTGTTGAGATTCCATCTTTAAGAATAATTGAATATTTTTTATTTTCTGCTAAATTACTCGTCGGATAAAATTCAATAATTCCATCAGAATAACTGGCGGTGTTAACTCTTATTGAAACATTATTCTCTTCATCATCAAGAAACAATACATTTCCACCTAATGAATTAGAAGCTAACGGACCATCAAATTGTAACCTAACTGTTGCGTCTAGATCAATATCAGTATCGCCATCATTGGGATAAACTGAGAGTAAAGATAGATTATCATTTTCTTTAGTTACAAAATCTATTTCGAGTTGTTCTGCAATTGGAACATTCCAGAAGCTTTTAGCATCTGTACTTATTGTAACTTTATATTCGGTAGTGCTCGCAAGAGGAGAAGAGGGGGTAATGGTAAAAATATTACCATTATCATTCCAGCTAATTAAAGCGAAAATATTCGGAGATATAGAATAAGAAGTTTCAACAGAGTTTTTATCCATCGGATGAGAAAATTCTATTACAATCGGTTTTGTTAAATAAGAACTGTCAATTTCAGAATTCGGATAAGTATAAACAACTTCCGGCGCTGCAGTAATATCTATAATTTTTGATGCCGTTAATTCTCTAATAGTCTGCATTCTGTTAATTATTTGAGTACCGGGACATGAAGTTCCGCCGCCGCTTTGTCCATGACCTGTAATATTATCATTTACTCTTTCTATTGCAGCATGATAACTTTTTCCTTCCGGATCAATATTATATTTATCGCAAAGGAATGCTGAAATTTCCGCAATTTTATTTAATCCTGCATCGCTAGGAATATTTGAAACATAATTGCCGATAAAACAAATTCCAGCAGTGTTGCCATTTTTACCGGAGTTATGAGCTCCGATAACATTTTCTTGAGTATCACTTTTCCAAGCTCTACCTTTATAAAGCACGCCATTCGGGTCAACTAACCAATTATATCCTATGTCAGCCCATCCATGAGTATTTACATGATAATCCCAATATGAGCGGACAACAGCCGCATAGTCAGAAGATACCGTATTACCTGCACTATGATGAATTATAAGATGAGTAACATTAGTTAACGAACGGGATACCACATTTTCATCTTGAGGGCAGCCCCATCCTTTCCTGTTTATGTATGCCGGTCTCTCAATACCAGCAGCCGATTTTTGTAGCCGAGAGCGTTTAATATTTTCTTCAACCAAATTTTTAGGAGTTTTCCCGGGACTTATAAAACTGAAGGTTAGCGTTTTTAAGTTTGAATACTCATTTGTTTTAAATTGTATGAACTTTGAGTTCCTGTTAAAAAATTGAAGAGTACTTAAAAATTTAAAATCAATTTTGCCCGCTTCGTTATCGTTTTCAATTACATTCCATTTACCCCAATCGGTCCCATTTCCCGATACTCGTATATAGAAAGTAATTGATTTATTGTTTTTATATAAAGTCGCAGTTAATCCAACAGCGATAAATGGTTCGGCATTTTTCAATGGAATTTCAATTACTTCTGATAGGTATTCAGAAGTAGTAACTTTTGATAAATTTTCCGTTGGGGAATACTCTAGTTGTTGACTAGTTATTTTTTGTGCGAATGTTTTTGCTGATAGTCCCCAAAAGGAAAAAACAAATACTATTAACAAAATTTTCATTTTAAAAAGTTTCTGCAAAAGATATCTCCATTATATTTTTCAAAATTTTTAGTTTATAAAGTAAAAAATTAAGGAAGTAAAACTACTTAAAATTATTTTAATGTTTATTATAAGGAGACTTTGCATAAATTAAAAATTGAGATTAACGACCCCGCCCAACAAGATCAATAGTGTCAACTTAAGCAGAAATAACTTAATCTTACTCCTAATCTTGATTCTTACTCTAAAGCAGATTAAGATTAAGATTTCAATCACATATTCTTAAGTTGACACCATTGCCAACAATCCGTCAACTGACGGAGGCGAACAGGCATTCGTTGACCGGAATACCAAAGACAGACGTCACTTAATGGTCAATGACGTCAAAATCAAATTCCGAAAACCAATTTGTATTAAGTATATCACTGTAAACAGAGTTTTAAAACAGGCTATTTAAAAGCTTCCATAACAAAAAAAATCACAACTGAGATCCAGTTGTGATTTTAGTAATTTTAATGAACTTTAACAAATTATATAACTTTTGTTAACCAATTATGGCGGTCTTCAATTCTTCCGTACTGGATGCCTGTCAGTTCATCGTAAAGCTTAGTGCCGAGTTCGCCTGCATGTTCATCACTGAATTGAAGTTCAATATCCTTATATTTCAATTTACTGATTGATGAAATAACTGCCGCAGTTCCGGTTCCGAATAATTCGGTTAAGTTACCTTTATCGTAACTGTCAATTATTTCCTGTAAAGCAATATCTCTTTCGTTCACGTTGTAACCCCATTCTTTCAAAATTGCGAGAACGGACATCCTTGTAATTCCAGGTAAAATAGTGCCTGTAAGTTTTGGAGTTGCAACCTCATCTTTGAATTGAACGAACATATTCATAGTGCCAACTTCTTCAATGTACTTCTGCTCTAATGCATCTAAATAAAGCACCTGCGTGAATCCAAGTTTTTTAGCTTCCTTCTGAGCTAGTAAAGATGCGGCATAATTGCCGGCAGTTTTACAATCACCAACACCGCCGCGAACAGCTCTTACAAATTTATCAGTTACCATTATCGGTACCGGTTTAAATCCTTCGGCATAATATGGTCCTACAGGACTTAAAATAATTATGAATTTGTAATTATCACCGGGCTTAACTCCTAAAAACGGATCGGTTGCAAAAACAACTGGGCGTATATAAAGTGAGTGACCTGGTTTGCTTGGTACCCAGTCTTTTTCAATTTTAACAAGTTCGGTCATTGCATTAAGAACAAAATTAATGTCTATTTCCGGAATGCACATTTTTCTTGCTGAATTATTCAGACGTTCAAGATTTTTTTCCGGGCGGAACATTACAATGCTGCCGTTTTCTTGCTTGTACGCTTTGAGTCCTTCAAAAATTGCCTGTCCATAATGAAAAACCAAAGCAGCCGGACTAAGGATAACATCGCTGAATTTTTTGATCGTGGGATTTTTCCATCCGCCTTCATCAGCTATATAATCCATCTCAAATACATGTGTTGTAAAAGTACGACCAAAAATTAAATTTTCTGGTATCTTAATTTCTTCGTGTGATGATTCTAGCTTGTAAATTAATTCATCCATTTTAGTACCTTTAATTTTTTAATAACCTGTCAATTTTGATCAACAGAATAATCATTAACTTATAAAGTAAATTTGTGATTAAAATTCTATAAATACAAGAAAAATTGAATTTTCTTCTCTTCTTTTCTTTCACACCAAGAATTTAATTGTTTGGTTTTTACTTCAAGAAAATTTGAGTAATTTTGTTCAATAAAGAAATTATTGAATATGTTAATTAAGTTTGTAGAAAAAACTGGTAGGCTTACGAGCAACTTTCTCCAAGAAGTTGGACAAGTTAGTAATCTGTTCTTTTCAATTTTAAAATACACTCCCCGACTTTTTAAAGGCAGAAAACTTTTACTTTATCAAATGGAACATATCGGTGTTGATTCTTTGCCGCTGGTAATCGTGATAGCAATTTTTACCGGAGCAGTTTCTGCCTGGCAGGCAGCTTATCAACTGAAAGGTGTTGCGCCCTTATCGTTTTTAGGTACTGCAACCAGCAGAGCAATTATTACAGAATTAGGACCGGTTTTAACCGCGATAATTATAGCAGGAAGAGTCGGCGCTTCCATTGCAGCCGAGTTAGGCTCGATGAAAGTAACAGAACAGATCGATGCCTTAGAGACTATGGGAATCAGCCCGGTACGATATCTTGCTATGCCGAGATTTTATGCTTCGGTATTGATGATGCCGATCCTGGTTGTATTTGCAAATGTGATAGCTGTTGCCGGCGCTTTTATGATCTCGAATTATTTCCTCGGTGTTTCATATGCAGTTTTCTTCGATTCGGTAAAAAGATATTTCCTTATAAGTGATTTTATTTTTGGAATGACAAAGGGAATGATCTTCGGAGCGATGACCGCTTTACTTGGCTGCCACATTGGGTTTAGAACCGTTGGTGGCGCCGAAGGTGTAGGATTATCAACAATTCGCTCTTTTGTCCTATCTGCAGCAATGATATTGATTCTTGATTATGTTCTTTGGACTTTAGTTTTTTGATTAAAGATTAAACTTTAGTAATTTAATAACATAAATATTTTAACAGACAATACATCCTTTTGGCTAAAAGAATTTTTGACATAATACTATCTATAGTTTTACTACCAATATTAATCCCTTTAATAATTGTATTTTCAATCATCTTAATTTTAGAGTTGAAACAGGTTCCTTTCTTTGTTCAAGAGAGGGGAATAACGTTGGATAAATTCAGATTTAAAATAGTAAAACTGCGAACTATTAAAGATACTAAAACAAATCGATACTCAGACAAAAGCATTTTCTTCAAACCTGCCTTTATCGAAAACGTTCCTCCATTTGCCGGATGGTTAAGACGAACAGGGTTAGATGAAATTCCGCAAATATTTAATATCATAAAAGGTGAAATGAGTTTTGTTGGTCCGCGCCCATTCATGCTGTCCGATCTAAAACTACTTAAAAAGAATGATTGGCAGTATTATAAAATTAGAAGAAGTTTTAATTCTAAACCAGGTGTAACAGGTTTATGGCAAATATTTTGCGATAGGGAAGCAGGGGCAAAAAACTTGATTGCTCTTGATAAGCTTTATGACGAGATGAAAACCGTGAAGTATGATATAAAAATTTTGCTCTATACATTACCTGTGATTTTAACGGCAAACAATGCTGATTCCATTTTCAGTTCAACCTCTTTTCCGTTTAGAAGCACTTTAAATTTATCGAACACAACGGAACTCGATATCATTTTTGAGAAACACCATTCAGATAAAACGTTTATTAGTTCTGAATATAAATTACGATTACCCGGTGATTGGTGGACTATAAATAAATCTCTTGAATTTGAAGATGAAGATAAACATCACCTACAATTGCTGAAGATAAAGCCCGCTGTTAAGAAGACCGCATGAGATTTAATTCTTTTCCTTTTTGAGCACTATTTTCTACTCCAAAAATATTTTCAAAAAATATAATTTTTTACTTGTCTAGATTTTTTAAAGAATATATGTTTCATATACGAAAAGAAAATTATTGTCTGCTGGATTATTTATTGATTAAGAAAATTATATACATAAGCAGTAATTTTTCATCTACACTTCTGTTAAAAGAAAACCCGGTTTTAACACTTCCAAGAAAAATGTCTATTAAAAGAAATTTACGTTTTAGCTGTATTAGAAATTTATTTAAACCACTTAATTTATTCACATATTCAATTAAACAAATGTCTAAGGAGGTACAATGTCAGAGTACGTAAAATCCCTCATGACGGAGGTAAAGGCAAAAAATCCTAGTCAGCCGGAATTTCATCAAGCGGTTGAAGAGGTAGTTGAGTCGCTGGAATCAGTATTGGATAAACATCCCGAATACCGAGCAGCAAAAATACTGGAACGAATTATCGAGCCGGAAAGAGTGATGATGTTCCGTGTACCTTGGGTAAACGACCAAGGTGAAGTGCAAGTTAACAGAGGATTCAGAATTGAAATGAATTCTGCAATCGGTCCTTATAAAGGCGGATTAAGATTTCACCCTTCTGTTAATCTTGGAATTCTTAAATTTCTTGCTTTCGAGCAAGTATTTAAAAACAGTCTTACAACTCTCCCGATGGGTGGAGGTAAAGGCGGATCGGATTTTGATCCTAAAGGGAAAAGCGATGCTGAAGTTATGCGTTTCTGTCAGAGCTTCATGAGTGAACTTTTCCGTCATATCGGTCCTAACACAGATGTGCCTGCTGGCGATATCGGTGTCGGCGGCAGAGAGATCGGGTTCCTATTCGGTCAGTATAAAAAATTACGAAACGAATTTTCAGGAATCCTAACCGGAAAAGGATTGAACTGGGGCGGATCTTTGATCAGACCTGAAGCTACCGGATATGGCGCAGTTTATTTTGCTGCAGAAATGTTAGCTACTCGTAATGATTCTCTCGAAGGTAAAACTTGTTTGGTATCAGGCAGCGGTAACGTTGCTCAATACACTGTGGAAAAATTACTTGACCTTGGTGCTAAAGTAACAACACTTTCCGACTCAAGCGGTTATATTTATGACGAAGAAGGAATTGACAGAGAGAAATTAGCATTCATTATGGAACTAAAGAATGTAAGACGCGGCAGAATTAAAGAATATGCCGAAAAATATCTTAATGCTGTTTATACTCCTGTTGATGCAAGCAGCGATCACAATTCATTATGGGATCATAAAGCTGATTGTGCATTCCCAAGTGCAACACAAAACGAGATCAACGAAAAAGATGCGCAGAATCTGTTGAATAACGGTGTGTTCGTTATTAGTGAAGGCGCTAACATGCCTACAACTCTCGAAGGTGTGAACTTATTCTTGGATAAGGGAATTCTTTACGGCCCTGCTAAAGCAGCAAATGCCGGCGGTGTTGCAGTTTCCGGTTTGGAAATGGCACAGAACAGTATGAGATACGGTTGGACACGAGAAGAAGTGGATAATAGACTTCAGTTAATCATGAAGAGTATTCACACTACTTGTGTTACTACTGCGGAAAAATACGGTACACCTGGTAATTATGTTAACGGTGCAAATATCGGCGGATTTATCAAAGTTGCCGATTCGATGCTGGATCAGGGTATTGTATAGATACTACGGATAAATCCGGCAAATTATTAAAGGCGCAGAAATGCGCCTTTTTTATTATTTTAATATTTAATTATCAAATTATTTCAGTATAGATATCAATGACTGCACAACCGATAAAATTCGACAGAAAATATCTTCAGCAAAGCAAGCACGCTAAATTTCAAGATTTCCACAATTTAATGTCCTTTAGAATTAGGGACATCATTCTTGTTTCCAGCATGTATGATTTTTATCTCTTTGAAGAAGATGGAAGATTGTATGAATTAATAAGAAGAGAATATCAAGGATTGAATCTTAGTAATAGCCCGGAATTAGTTCATGTATCAAGCGGTGAAGAAGCTCTGAAGATGGCTAAGACCAAGGGTCGGTTCAATCTTATCATTACAACGCTTCATGTTGAAGATATGACTGCTGTGCGTCTCGCTGAAAAGATCAAAGAAGAAGAACTCGATATTCCTGTAGTTCTGCTTGGGTATGATAACGAAGAGATGACAGAGATAATCAAAAGTGATGAATCAAAAGTGTTTGACAAAGTATTTATGTGGCAGGGGGACTTCAGGATCATCTTTGGTATCATCAAATATTTCGAAGATAGAAATAACATAGAATATGATACAAAGCAAGTAGGTGTACAGGTAATCATTTTGATAGAGGATAGCGTTAGATTTTATTCTTCGTATTTACCTTTGGTCTATACCGAAGTAGTGAAGCAGGCGAACAGACTTATGGCAGAAGGAGTAAACCT
>UOGD01000404.1_pt1 | contig 30724 bp, 23 predicted proteins | sample 1989731 | NCBI WGS metagenome assembly UOGD01 (sample SAMEA4712198, study PRJEB27164) | hydrothermal vent metagenome | biome: marine basaltic hydrothermal vent biome; feature: marine hydrothermal vent; material: mineral | place: Pacific Ocean | collected 2011-06-14/2011-07-23 | depth 1691 m | reverse complement strand
GAAGTTGCAAAATTCTTCGGCGGACAATTAGAAACCGGCAGCTCTGATGCAGCAAAGGTAAAAAAAGAACTACCAAAATTAAAAGCGCCTAAAAAAGTCAAATTGAAAGCGAACCGTAAAAAACCATCTCGTGAAGGCTGTTAAAAAATAATTATAATTGAAGCTGTCTTAATATTATAATTTAGGGCAGCTTCAGTCGTTTCACCTAAATCATGTGCCCGGATTCTTTTTGATTTCTCCGTTAAAGTATGTCTACATTTTCCAGCGATTCGGGGAGAAAATAATTTCAATTCATAAACCGTTGAAACGGTTAACAATTCTCGTAAATTCTTATTAACCCACGACTTAAGTCGTGGGTTAATAGCAAAACAAGCATAAATTGAACCAGTTCACTGGTTTTTATTCTTCCATTTAACTAGAAAAACATTTCTTATTTTACACGTAACCGATTGTTCTTTTTGCAATTTTATTTTTCTCCCCGAATTGCTGACATTTTCGCCATTTAATCGTCTAATGATTTTATGGTGAATCCTTTCGTTTTCTCAACTTAGAGAAATCATGAATTTTTAATTCTTAAAAATGATAACCCAAATTGATTTTTATTCAAATTTCGTGCATTTTCTAGCCATCATATAATGGCAAGAAAGTTGATAGTATGTAATATCAACTATTATATGATTGAATTGTGATAAATAATCCAAATAGCCCAAAATATACAATAAGCAGCGCAGCTAATCTTCTTAGCATCTCTGTTCATACATTAAGGATGTATGAGAGAGAAGGACTGATTTTACCTTATAAAAAAGAGAGCGGACAGCGATTATATTCCGATATGGATATTGAAAGGGTAAATTGTATTCGTAGGACAATAAACGAAGATAAGATCAATATCGAAGGGATCAGAAGAATATTATCTCTAATTCCCTGCTGGAATATCGTTAAATGCAGTCAGTCCGACCGAGAAGGCTGTATCGCCTACAGTTCTCATAGTAAACCATGTTGGATGATCAATCATAAAGATAATTACTGTGCTGGAAAGGATTGTCGAGAATGTGAGGTTTATCAAAGTTTTGGGACATGTGATTCAATCAAAAAGAAATTAAAAGAATTATTACCATAAAATAAAGGAAGAAAGATGAAGAAACTATTAATACTCGGTGCCGGAACAGCAGGCACAATGATGTTAAATAAGTTAGCTAATGAGCTTGACAGCAGCGAATGGAGTATAACTATTGTCGATCAATATGAGACGCATTACTATCAGCCCGGATTTCTTTTCATCCCATTTGGAATTTATAACAAGAAAGATGTGATCAAACCAAAACGTGATTTTTTCCCAACCGGGGTTGAAGTTATAATTTCGGGGATTGATAAAATTGAGCCGAAAGAAAATAGAGTTTTGCTGCAGAACAATCAAGTTCTAACATATGATTATTTAATAATTGCAACCGGAACCAAGATCCGACCGGAAGAAACCGAAGGTATGATGGATGAGCTTTGGCATAAAAATGTTTTTGATTTCTATACAGTTGAAGGTGCTATTGCTCTAGCCGATTTTTTTAAGCGTTGGGAAGGCGGTAAGCTGGTACTTAATATTACCGAAATGCCTATCAAGTGCCCTGTTGCTCCTCTTGAATTTGTCTTTTTAGCTGATTCGTACTTTACAGAGCGGGGAATTCGCGATAAGGTTGACATTCACTTTGTTACTCCGCTTCCTGGAGCATTTACAAAACCTAGAGCTTCTTCGATTTTAGGTGACTTTTTGACTAAAAAGAATATTCATTTAACGCCTGATTTCAATATTGCAAGAGTTGATAATGAAAACAAGAAAATTGTTTCGTGGGATGAAACCGAGATACCGTTTGATGTTCTCGTAACAATTCCGACAAACATGGGCGATGATGCAATTGAAAGAAGCGGAATGGGAGACGAACTTAATTTTATACCAACAGATAAACAAACTCTGATGGTTGAAGGATATGACAACATTTTTGCAATTGGGGATTGTACAAATCTCCCGAGTTCCAAAGCCGGTTCGGTAGCTCACTTTGAGGCGGATATTTTATTTGAAAATTTCCTTGATATTATTGAAGGAAGAAAACCTAGAGCAAAATTTGACGGACATGCGAACTGTTATATTGAAAGCGGTTTTGGTAAAGGGATATTAATTGACTTTAATTATGATACGGAACCGTTACCTGGAAAGTTTCCTTTACCAGGTGTCGGACCATTTTCACTTCTTGAGGAAACAAAGATGAATCATTATGGTAAAGTAATGTTCAGATGGATGTACTGGAATCTATTGCTGAAGGGCAAGGAACTCCCGATAGAATCGAATATGTCAATGGCTGGTAAGAGGTTATAAAATGGAAGAGAATAAAATGCAAGATCAGATCAATGCGATAAATAAAAAGCTTGATGTGATACTAGAGGAGATCGAACTCCAAAGAGTGCATCGCCGCGAAATAGAAGACTTAAAAGATGATCTTATGAGGGTTGGAAAAGATGTATATCAAACTACGGTTGAGGAATTAGAAGGAGTTGCCGAACACATTGAAACCGGCGATATTCTGCATCTCGGTAAAAAGTTGATAAGAAATGTTAATAATATCAATGGCATGTTCGATCAGCTTGAGAGTATGAATGATCTTTTTAGAGATGTTTCACCTATCACTCGTGAAATAGCGATCGATTTTATGGAAAAACTTGATGAGTTCGATCGTAAAGGTTACTTCGATTTTATGAGAGAGATTACCAGGGCAATGGATAATGTAGTTGAATCATTCACTGTTGACGATGTCCATGCGCTCGGGGATAATATTGTAACTATTCTAAATACAATTAAGAACTTAACTCAGCCTGATATGCTCCATGCAATCAATAATGCACTTACTGTCTATCAGAAACTTGATATTGAAGTGGACGAGAAAATTTCGTACTTCACTCTAATAAAGAGAATGAATACACCAGAAATGAGAAGAGGTGTTGCGTTTGCTATCCGCTTCTTGAAGAGCATGGTTGAAAGACCTAATCGAAGAAGTAATTCAAAATCTAACAATGAAAAAAACAATTAATCAAATTAAATAAAAGGAGTTAATTATGAGTACGATAGAAATAGCAGGGAAAACACTTGAATTAGATACTGACGGTAATTTAGCAAACTTATCGGATTGGAATGAGGATGTTGCCCGCGAATTAGCAAAAAGTGAAGGAATTGAGGAACTTACAGATCGTCACTGGCAAGTTATTAATTATATGCGTAAAGTTTACCAGGAGAATGGCGATGCTCCTTCAATCAGAAAACTGACCAAGGAAAGCGGAGTTGAAACGAAAGAGTTATACAGTCTGTTCCCTAAAGGTCCGGCAAAAAAATCTGCAAAAATTGCTGGATTACCAAAACCAAAAGGATGTATTTAAAAGTTTAGTAATGCACATTATAAGTCTTTCAGCTTGACCCGAGTAATTGGGTCAAGCCGAAATTATGATTACAAAGATTTCTAAAAAGAAGTAAGACAATAATCAAAAACCAGGAGAAAAAGATGGCTGAACCAATTGAAAAAGTATCAATAGTCATATCGCATGGCTCACTAGAGGGAGTTTATCCCGGCTTGATCATGGCAAATGGCGCAAGGATGGAAGGGATTGAGGCAACTGTATTTTTTACATTCTTCGGACTGGATGCAATAATTGATAAGAGGATGGATAATCTAAGTGTTGCAACAGTGGGTAACGCCGCGATGAGAATGCCCGGCGGATTAAAAATGCCTACTTGGCTAGGGGCAATCCCGGGTATGTCACGGTTTGCAACAAGTATGATGAAGAAGGAAATGGAAAAAATTGACATTCCCCCGGTACGTGAATTTATTGAAATGATCCACGATGCAGGCGGCGAGATTTATGCTTGTAAAGCAACGGTTGATATGTTCCACCTATCTAAAGATGATTTCTGTCCTGAAATGGATGAAATAATCACTGTTGGCGAATTCTACGAAAAGTCAGCAGGTGCAGAAATAATATTTACTTAATAATATATTTCTTTGGGGGGAAATTAAATTCTTAATATCATATAATCAGACAAGAAGAACTCAAAATATTTTGAAATTAAAATAAGGGAACTTAATTATGAAAAGTATTATTGCATTATATGCGGTAATTCTCTTAGCGATCAATCTCTATGCGTCGGATCATGGGATCTATCTCAAAACACATGAGAAAATTTCTGAGGATATTTCAGTTGTACAAGATGCTGTTGCCAAAAAGTTAACTGAGAATGGATTTACAGTACTTTACAATTCTGACGTTACTACACCTGATTATATTAGGGAAGAAAAATCTGAGCATTGCGGTTTCAAAGCAAAGTTAATTGTCTTTACTTCTGATGATTTTACTAAAATGATCACGAGCAAAGGAAATAAATATCTGATTGCCGGATTTTTACGTGTCGGGATTTATGAAGATCAAAACGGTGTGAATGTAAATATCATTGACCCGGAAACAATAACAAGAATCGTTTTTAATGATCTTTATGAGAACGATAAAGAAGATGAATATAAAGCCGTAGTTGAAAAGTCTAAATCATTCAAGACAGAGTTGGTTAAGGTGCTTCACGAGGTGAATTTAGGCAAACATGTGAATATCCCAATGGAACCGATTAGAGATGATGAGGACTTAGCAGAGTCGTCAAAAGATATGTTCATGATGGTCGGTCAGATGACCTTCTTCAATGACGAAGATCAGTTCCCAATAATTTATTCAATTTCCAAAAGCGGAAATACTACAGCTCAAAGTTTGAGTAATGAGTTTGCGGGTAATCTTAAAAATTATGTTCCCACTGAGGATGATACTGAATACAGATGGACACCAAATCCCAAATCTGATTTAACGTGGAAAGTTATAAGCAGGATCAATTCACCCGATGGTAATGCGGTTTTACTAGGAATAACCAGACCAAGAACAGAAGGAGTTTCTTTTAATATTGCCGGAATGTCCCGTGAAGATGATATCAATAAATGTCCCGGTATTGACCATACTGCGGCATATCCGGTCGAGGTTCTTTTTATTGAGGAAGAAGGAAATGTAAACGTTTATACTGCGAGGGAGATGTTTAGAATGGATATGTATTTTTGGGATGCTGGTATGTCGGCTTTTATGGATCATATGAGCATGCCGGGAATTCTTGATGAATCAATAAAGAAATCTTTACTTGAAAAAAAGTTTGAAGAAGATTAAATTAGGACTATAAACTCTATGAATATTAAACATTTTTTAAGTTCTAACTCAAATAACCATTTACAAACAAAGAAAGGAGAAGACATGAAAAAAATTCGTACAACAGTAATTTCACTATTTTTGATCTTTGCTGTTAGTTCAAGTGCATTGGCTAACGGACTTAGTCTTAATAGTGTTGGTACGCGCGCTTTAGGTATGGGTGGCGCTTTTGTAGGACTTGCAAATGACGGGTCGGCAATTTATTGGAACCCTGCCGGTTTGGCTGGACAAGAATCTTCATTAGATTTGTATTTTACTGGTATTATGCCATCTGGAACTTACAAGTTAGACGCTGCCGCAATTGATGCATCAATGAAAAGTAATCTTTATACAGCTCCGGGTTTTTTTGGTAACTATTCATTTGGGAAATGGGCAGTGGGATTAGGTATTTATGTCCCTGCCGGTTTGGGAGCTGAGTGGAATGGTGCTGAATTAAAAAACTTAACTGCTCCATTTCCAGATCAATATGAATGGATGTCACAAATTGGAGTTATATCATTCTCCCCCGCAGTTGCCTACCAGATTAGTGATAAATTTTCTCTGGGATTAGCTGTTAATATTAATTATGGTCTGTTTGATATGAAAAGACCTGGAGATCCAATAGATGTTACAGGTGACGGTATTCCTGATGTGTTACCACAATATACCGAAACTTCTTCTGGAATTGGATATAGTGCTACCTTAGGATTAAAATGGGATGTTTGTAAACAAGTTTCATTAGGTGCTACTTTCAGGTCTGCATCAAAAGTTTCAATGAGCGGTGATGCAGAAGTAGTGGGGTTAATGAAAAGTGAATTCGATAGAGATGTTACTTGGCCAATGTGGATTGCTGGTGGCGTAGCTTATAAGCCAAATGAACGTTTAACTCTTACTCTAGATGCACAATATAGTCAGTGGTCGGAATTAGATAAGTTAACAACTAAATACAAAAGTCTCCCGGAAGGGGAATTTATTTTAAACTGGAAAGATGCAGTTCAAATAAGACTCGGTGGTGAATACTTTGTTTCAAAACCAATAGCTATTAGATTAGGTTATTATTATGATCCAGCTCCTGGTCCAGATGATACATATAACATTTTATTTCCCTCTATGACTAATAATGTTATAACTGGCGGCTTTGGATATTATGTTGATAAGCTATCTGTTCAAGCAGGTCTTGAATATTTAATGGGTGCTGAAAGAACAATTAAACCTTCTGCACATAATATGCCAGGAATTCATCAAATGAACGTACTTGCTTTCAGTATTGGGCTTGGATGGAAATTTTAATTTAGTTCAAATATTATGATTAAAGAGCGTCAAAAAGGCGCTCTTTTTTTATCTCTGCAAGGCATCAGTCATAATTTTGGATCATATAACAAATTCTAAGAATGTGTAAATCATCATAAGTAACGGTTTCTTCTAATTCATCAAAAATCGGTCTAAGAGAATTTACACCCAATTGTTCAAAGGCTGTAAACACTTCTTTCTGTTTTTTTTCGTTTGCATCAATAAGTTTAAGCAACATATCGGGGTTGATTTTATTGCCCTCTCTAACATAGGTTGCTAAATGACTAATAATTGTGTTTTGCTTTACGTTAAATTTATTTATCAGTTCATCAAAGGAATTGACTTGTTCGTATGCTTCACCAACCTCTAAAAATCGTTTACTTTTTAATTTTGATCTTTTTCTTGTTTTATGTTTGGCAGCTATTTTTTCTGTAATATTATTGACTTCACAATACTTAATAATTTCTGCAAGAAAGGTCTTTCCATATCTTTTTAATTTTTGTTCGCCTACTCCGTGAATCCCTGATAAAGCATTTTCGGTTTGTGGAAAGTATGAAGCCATTTCAATTAAAGTTTTATCCGGAAAGATCACATAAGGCGGAATGTTAGACTTATCGGCAAGTCTTTTCCTTAGTATTCGTAATGATTCAAATAATTTTCGATCATATTGTAAAATACTTTCAGGTTGTTTTTTATACTGGAGTGTCTCTTCAATCAATTTTCCTTTTACGCTTAGATTTCCCCTTAACACATCAAGACCGCGCTCAGTAATTTTCAAACTGCCAAATTCAAAATCTTTTTCGATAATGTTATGCTGAATAAATTGACGCGATAAATTCAGCCATTGTTCCTTTGCAAGATCTTTACCAATTCCAAAAGTTGAAAGCATGTGATGATTTTTATTTATTACTTTCTGTGCCTTAGATCCACGCAGCACATCAACAATATGCACAGCCCCAAATATTTCCCCGGTTCGTTTAATGCATGAAAGAAATTTTTGTGCTTCAGTTGTCACATCTACAAGATCTTTTTCTTCTTTCTCACAGTTGTCGCACATTCCGCATTCATCTTGGTCATACTTTTCACCAAAATAATTCAGCAGAGGAATTCTCCGGCAGTTATAAGCTTCTGCATATCTAACTAATGCATCCAGATGTAGTTTCGCAATTCGTTTTTCTTTATCTTCCTTCTGATCAATAAAATAATTGATCTTGCTAATATCCCCGTAACCGAAAAGGAGTAAACAATGCGCTCTTAAACCATCTCTGCCTGCACGACCGATTTCCTGGTAATATGACTCAATATTTTTCGGCAGGTCGTGATGAATTACGAATCTAACATTGGGTTTATTGATACCCATACCAAAAGCAATTGTAGCAACAATAATTTGAACATCATCTCTAATAAATTCTTCTTGGTGTTTTTTCCTATCCGCATCCGATAAACCGGCATGGTAAGGTCGAACGGAGAATTTCCTATTATTAAGTTCTTCATAAAGTTCATCAACTTGCCTTCGCGAAAAACAATAAATAATTCCCGATTGATTTGGATACTTTTCTAAAAATTCCACCGTTTGACTTAACGGATCGAATTTGGGTATAATTTGTAAGTAAAGATTTTTCCTATTAAAACTTGCAACAAACTTTTTGGAATTCTTAAGCTTGAGATTTTTAATAATATCATCTTGAACCTGAGGAGTTGCCGTTGCGGTAAAAGCGGCAATAACAGCGTCTTTAAATTTCAAACTGATATCAGCGATCTGCCTGTATTCCGGGCGGAAGTCGTGTCCCCATTCCGAGATACAGTGAGCCTCATCTACTGTTATGCAGTCAACTTTAACCGAAGAAAGCAAGTTGAGGGTTTTCTCCATTGTAAGAGTTTCAGGGGCAACGTATAATAATTTTGCTCTGTTGTTTCTGATCAACTCTTCGTTAATTCTGTAATCTTCGGGAGATAGTGAACTGTTTAGAAAAACCGCGTTGATCCCAACCTCGGTAAGCTGCTGAACTTGATCTTTCATCAAAGAAATTAAAGGTGATATAACGATAGTCAATCCTTCAAAGATCAACGCTGGTATTTGGAAGCAAAGAGACTTTCCGCCACCGGTCGGCATTATTACAAGTGAATCCTTTTTATTAAGAATGCAATTAATAATATCTTCCTGCAGCGGTCGGAATTCATCGAAACCGAATGTGCTTTTTAGAATTGCTTTGTAGTTCATATTAAAAAAAATTATTGGCAGTAGAAATTAAAAATAATATCAGAAACTTTTGAAAATATTTTATAAAATGGAATGGAAAACTTTATAAACAAATTTGATTCTCTGACAGAAATTTTTGACTAATCTTTTATTAATAGGAGGCTTTGAATAGCCTAAAATCCTATGTCATTCCGGCAATACGCCGCGGCGTATTTAGCCGGAATCTCACATATGAGGATAGATTGCGTGTAAAAACATCACGGAATGACGGTTAGTGAGAGGTTATTCAAAGCCTCCTAATATAATAACAAAAAGATAACTTGTAAAAAGTTTCAGTCGGCTTAACCCGTTTTTAACATTAGATTTTTCCCAACTGTATTTTACAATTGCTTTCATTTCAGGAAGTAAATTTAAAATATTTTCTACTTCACCAGAGTATGTTGACTTCTTATTATTTAAAAACTTCTGAAGAAATTTTGTTGCGATAGGAGAAATAAATACAAACCATAATGAAGTTATAATAATTGACCGAATGAACATTATTAATATGTTCAAAGGTAAATTGGATTCAGATCCGTTCCCTAAGTACGACAAAGCAACCAGGATAATTGCCATAACAATTAAAAATATTCCCGATCTTTTTTGAAACCAGGGTTTCCGTTTTCTTTTCCCCTCTTTTTTCTTTATCTCATCTGTAGGTATTATTTTATCATATTCAATTTCACCGGAAAAATTATTTATCCACTTGGGAATTCTACCGGCAGTGATGCCTGCAATTATTCCGCCGGTAAGATGAATAAATATATATAATCCGATCAAAAAATAGCTGAATGCTATTGATACATTTCCTGTTGAAGAAAAAATATTAATAACGTAATTGCTGAAAATATCTATCGATTCCCAAATCGTATAACCAAAAAGAATGGTGATAACCAATATTTTTTGAAATGCTGAAAAAAGTAATGATCCTAAACCTAGTAAAAGCGTAGCAAATGAATAATGTTTAATAACCCCAAATAAAAATACTCCTAAAATTGCCTCTGCAAAAACTGAAAAATATGCATTGATGGGTGTATATGGAGAGATAATAAATTTTATTAAAACCACAAGCAGAGTTGATCTTAATATTGTAGTGCTTTTGTTTGAGTAGAGTGCGATCAAGCTAATAAAAATTACTGCAGCTCCGCCTACAAATAAACCGGTGAACGGGATTTTAAGCGCATGAAGAATACCTCCAAAAGCCGCTTCGCTGAAAGCCCACATGGCAGTTATACGATCAACCGGATTTGTGAAGGAGGTAATTGTTTTATTCTTAGAAAAATTATTTGACATGATCGAAGATAAAAATAATTGAGTTGGAATGTTAGAATAATTTAGCGAACTTTATAAAAGAAAGCTGCTTTCTGATAACAGTATTATTTAAACTATTATAATGGAATAATGAGTAATTATAATAGTTAAATAAGTTTTAATTTCTATTGCCATAATCAAGAACAGGTACATCGAATCCTTCAAATTCCGGTACAACAACTTGTAAATGTGCAAATTTATCAACTTGCTTCTGGAAATAACCGCTTTTCTGGTTTTCAACCGCGGCATCCATATTTTCCCAAATTGTGATTGAAACAAACTTACCGGAATTCTTATTTACAAAAAATGTAGCTCCTTTAAAGCCCTTCTGCTGTTTCGCCTCGGGAATAACACTGTCCCTATAAATGTCAATCGCTTCCTGACGTTTAGATATATTCAGATGAAGTGTAGTAACTCTTGCATACATATCAGACACCTCTATATTTAGTTTATGATAAAATTAAAAAATAAAACACCATATTAATCCTTTTCTTTCGAAATTTGATTTTCAAACCATACTCTCAGTTCCGGATCATTGTTCAATTCATTCTGTAGAACTTCTTCGGGATCGAATCCATTTTTTTCCAATGTTGACATTATTAACTTTGTATAATTTCCTAATTTGCTTTCGTCCTTTTGGTTTATATAGTAATCATGCCATTCTAATAATATCCTTCTGAAAGAGTTTTCATGGTGATGTCTATATTTTTCCATAGACATTTTACCATCAATCCAAGTAAAACTCATAGGATATTCCTTAGGATGATAAATTACAAAGAACCAATGCCATACGAGAATTGCCAGCGACGCTAAAATTGCTTCGTAAAAATGTATTATCTCAGACACTTTGATCAGCCATATCGGAGCCCAATTACCAACTGTAGTAGGAAACCAGAGAATGAAACCGGTAGCGCCCATCACAAAAGTTCCCCAAATCAATGCCCAATACTCGGCTTTTTCCGCATAATCATATTGATTAAAACGCGGATGTTTTTTCGTTAGTCTTAAATAGAACATTAAATTATCAACAACACCTTTCAGATCATCAAATTTTGGAAGCATTTCCTTGAGAACATCTCTACCCCGAGGAGTTAGTAATAAATACCCGACATGATAAATACTAAGTGTGATCATCACAACCGCCGATACTCTATGAATTAATTGTCTAACGGTCTCTGTCATACCGAGATTAAGCAATCCTTCAGCCCAGAAGCTTGTGGGATATTTAAGAGCAAAACCGGTAATTGCTAAAATTAAAAATGAGGTTAAAAGTAATAAATGCTGAACTACCTCATTTTTAGTGAAGCGCGGAAGAGAGATTACATTTTTCTCTTTTCTCCTTTTTCTTCTTAATTCATAAGCAAAGATTATAAAATTATGCGCGAACATTCCACCGATTACAACAATGATCAGCCAGAAATAAATTGTTGTAACAAGATTTTCAACCTTTTGTGCCTGTTTCGATTCAGATTCGTGCGAGTAACTTTTTGCAAATACTTCTGTTGCCTTTTTGTGACACTTTCTACACGTATGAGTTACATTATTTTCGTTCACTGAGGAAGCGGGATTGCTTTTAGGCCAAATACTATGAACACCATGGCAGTCAATACAAAGAGCCGCATTATTATTACCGCCGCGCAGCGAAGCAAGTCCATGGTAACTATTCAAATATTGTGCTACCTGCTTACCGGATTCGCCGAACTTTTTGTTCATCGTTTTATCCGCATGGCATCTGATACATGTGTTTTTCTGCATCCGAAGTAAATTTTTCTTTTTATCTTTATCGTTTATCTCAGCAATACTGTGCTCGCTATGGCAATCGTTACAGACAGGCGCTTCCTTTATTCCCCTTTGAACTCTGATCCAGTGAATTGAATTTTTATACTGAGCGACTACTTCACTGTGACATTTAGCACATGTATTAGGAAGATTGATCGGGGATATTTGTGACCCAACCTGCACACGGTTTTTTATATCATGTACACCATGACACGATACACAACTTGCAGATTTTTTATCCCCGGAAATATTTAATATACCGTGGATTGATTTGGAATAAGTTCTCTCGGGAAATTTGAAACTCATTTTATGTTTTTTCTCGAAATCAGGATCATCATGACAAGCTCCGCAAGTTTGTCCAATGTTCTTATCATTTACTCTACTGTCATCATCTTTAACATTCCTAATGTCATGAGAGCCATGACAGTCCCAGCATTTCGCGGCATCCTCAATTCCTTCAGCTAAAGAAATTCCATGTATACTTTTCTTATGGATTTTAGCTATATCATCATGACATGCATAGCAATTTGAAACTTGATTTGGTTTTAAGCTATCCTGATGTGCTTCAATATTTTTTGAAACATAATTATGACAATCAATACAGGTAAGATCTTTATGAATCGATTTTACGACTATAGGCTCATATTCTTCCTTATCATGACATTCGTAACATTCTTTTGCTGCCTTCTGCTTGATATGATATCGTGAAGGAAAAACAACCTTACCCTTGGTATGACATTTACCGCAAATTCTTTTTGTTGGGTTTTTATATTTTGAAGGAGAAATAATACTATGCATGCCGTGACACGAAACGCAAGTTGGCGGGTTTTTTATAATATCTTTAAGTCTATGATGTATATCTGATTTTTCCGTGGTCAAGTATTTTTCATCATGACAAGAAATACATTGAACTTTTTTTGCTCCGGTATCGGAATGTGATTCATCAACAACATCATCGTGGCAATCAGTACAGTCAAGTATATCTTGATGAACACCTTTAATATGAACATCATCATGGCAGTCGGCGCAGTCAAGATCTTTTGAATACGTATTAGAGAAAAAGAGGGTGGCAAATAATAACAGGTAGAATATTCTAATCATGGTAAAACCCTTATCAATATTGCGATAAATTATTATTAAACTTTATTATATCAGAAAGAAAACTGATATATCGTATATATTTTAATATGAATGAATTTTCAAATAATTATTTTGAAGTTGAAGTAAATTTATCTTTATAAGAGTATAATTAGTTTTCAATATCTAACCACAAATAAGAGATGCAATTGTCCTATCTAAAAATATTTAATAAAATACTTTTAAGCAATAAAGAAAAAATTAATTAATCATCTTTTGTTTGCTATTATAAAACAAAACTATTGGTTGAAATTTATAAATTGATCCAGGTTTTATTCTAAATATTTTTAGTGGTGGTGATTTTAGTAAAACCAACTTTAGGGGGAGGAAAAATAAAGAGGGATTGAAATCTGTTTTTCTATCCCTCTATAGTAATTTAGATTATTTTTTTCTCGAGTTATCGGACCAAGTTTTAAGAGCTTTAATCACATCCTGCATTGATTCAAGAATAAACTCTCTCTTATCATCAGGTAATTTTTTTAAGATTTCTTCATGCAGCTTTATGTGATTTTCATTCACTACTTTAAGAAACGGTTTACTGCTTTCGGTAAGATGGACAATTACATTCCTCTTATCTTTCTGATCTACTTTTCTTTCGATATATTTTTTCTCTTCCAGAGATGTCAATATATGAGTGATTCGACCTGGAGTAAGGTTCATCTGAATAGCAATACTCTTTATAGCAATACTTGGACTTTCTCTAAAAAGTCTAAGACATCTAAACTCTGCCGGAGTTAGGTCATATTTAGCAGCAAAAAAATGTTCTTTATTAGTACAAGTTCTGGCTAATTCACATGTTAGGTGAGCCATTAATTCAGCCATTGAGTTATTATTACTTTTCGATCGTATTTCCATATCTATTCCTTAATTGTTTTATAAACAAAAATAATTCTATTTATTTGAATTATCAAGTATTTTTACATTTATAAAAGAAAAAATTTAAATATTTATTAGAAAAAAAATAAGCAGCTAATTTTAAAATCGGTAAGATGATTTAAAAATTATTATTTTCAGATGTTGATAAAATTAATTGTTCAATATTTAAGATAAGGTAAAAGTGAAAGTTGAAAAAACGTTTATCGAAGGATTATTACTAATTAAACCCGATGTGTTTGAAGATCCGCGCGGATATTTTTTCGAATCTTTCAATAAGAATAGATATAATGAGATTAGTATTGAGAATGAGTTCGTTCAGGATAATGTTTCTAAATCGAGTAAACACACAATTAGAGGATTGCATTATCAAGTAGGGAAATTTGCACAAGGAAAACTTTGTATGGTTCTGCAAGGCAGTGTTATTGATGTTGCTGTCGATATCAGATTCGGTTCGCCTACATTTGGTAAGTACTTCAGTATTGAACTATCGGGAAAGAATAAAAATCAGATCTGGATCCCTCCGGGTTTTGCGCATGGATTTGCTGTCACATCGGATAATACAATTTTTACATATAAGTGTACACGGCATTACAACAAAGAGAGTGAACGGACAATCATTTATAATGATGATGCTCTAAGTATCAACTGGCAGATCGGTAACCCGATCGTGTCAGAGAAGGACCTCAAAGGTATTCCATTTACTGATATTGAAAAAGATTTTAGAATGTAGGGAAAAAGGGGAGATAAACTTGTTCATTTGCCGGATTTATTTCTCTAAAATTCTTTCGTAATATTTCTCGTACTGTGGAATAATTAAATTAATATCAAAATTATTCACCGCGCGCTCCCGGGCATTCCGTGAAAATGCTTTATACTTCTTTTCATTTTTCAAAAGGTCAATTGTATAAAGAGCCATTCGGTTTATGTCTCCAAACTCAGCAATGTAACCGGTTTCGTTATGTCGCACTAATTCAGGCAATCCGCCTACACTGGAACTTACAACCGGTAAACCGCAAGCCATAGCTTCAAGCGCAGATAAACCAAAACTTTCAGACTGTGAAGGCATAAGAAAAAGATCGGCACAATTTAAAATTTCTTCCAGACCATCCTGCTTACCGAGGAATTTTACATCATCGCTCAGGTCAAGTTCCCGGGCAAGTCTTTCACATTCTGATCTATCCGGTCCGTCGCCTACAAGTACAAGCTTTGCAGGGATTTCCTTTTTAACAAGATCCAAAATTCTTATAGTATCCGTTACTCTTTTTACAACTCTAAAATTTGAAGTATGAATTAATATCTTTTCACCATTCGGTGCGACAGTTTCTCTCATTTTTTTACCGGGATTTACCGTGTAAAGAGAAGTGTCAATAAAATTGTGTATAACTTCAATGTCAGCTTTTATATCATAGTTCGTTAGAGTTTGCTCTTTCAGGTAACGAGATACTGCTGTCACTCCGTCGCTCTCTTCAATACTGAATTTTACGAGAGGTAGAAAAGAAGGTTCTAATCCGACTAAAGTAATGTCCGTTCCGTGTAAAGTAGTTATTATTTTAATATCCTTATTATGCTTGCGAATTATCTGTTTTGCCAAATAAGCGCTTGTCGCATGAGGGATAGCATAGTGGACATGAAGTAGATCGAGATTTTCGAATTCAATAACTTCCAGCATTTTACTGGTCAGCGCTAAACCATACAACTGATGTTCGAACAATGGATATTTGCTAAGCTCAACTTCATGGTAATATATGTTTTTAACAAAGTGACTTAATCTGTGCGGGAATGCGTAGCTGATGAAATGAACCTCGTGTCCTTTTTCCGCCAAAGCTTTTCCTAGTTCAGTTGCAACAACGCCGCTACCCCCGTATGTGGGATAACATGTAATTCCAATTTTCATTATGATTCAAAAAATTTGTAAGTAAATAAATGTAAATGTAGATTTAGAAATGAAATTTAACGATTAAAAACATAAAAAGATATTTTTCATTATATGAGCAGAATATTAGTCATAGGTCATACGGTTCTTGATATTATTAAATACAAGGATAATTCCGACACAAGACCGGGCGGAATTTATCATACAATTAATACACTTGTAAACATTAAAAAAGAAAATGATAAAATTTACCTGGCAACTTTAATCCCTAAAGAAAACTATGAATTGTATCGGTCTGTTTATAACAAAGTGAATTTGGATTATTCAACTGTAACAGAAAGTATTCCAATTGTAACATTAAGATTATTCGATGATAAAGAGCGTCATGAATGCCACCACAAAGCTGCTGATAAGATCACAATGTCATCTAAAATTGACTATGAGCAATTTGACAGCATACTGATCAATATGATATCAGGATATGATATTGACACTGATGATCTATCTTTTATTAGAGGGCAAAGTAAATGCAGAATTTATTTTGATGTTCATACTTTAGCGCGTGGATATAATTTTGATGGCGAAAGAAAATTCAAGCAGATAGAAAATGTTGAACGCTGGCTTAAGAATATTGATATTATTCAAATGAATGAAAATGAAATGTGGATGCTGTTTGGTAAAATAGATAAAACGGAATTAATTGAAGAAATATTTTCTCTGGGTGCTGAGATCGTTATAATTACCAAGGGAAGTGAAGGAGCGGAAATGTATTTGAGTAACGGTGATGAAATAAGCATAGACACACTGAAAGTTAATGCCGTTAATTTAGTTGGCTGCGGCGATGCTTTCGGAGCATCTTTTCTTTACAAGTTTACTGAAACGGATAATCCCGATACCGCTCTTAAATTTGCCAATACCGTTGCCGGAATAACGACAACATACCAATCACTAAAAGAATATGAGAAATTAAAAAATGATATCGGAAGAAAACTTAATTAAAAATCGCATAATGGTACTTGGTTCTAACGGAATGCTAGGGCAAGGATTAACTCAGTATTTTATGTTTAAAAGGGATGTGGAATTATTCTGTGCATCGTTTGAGGATAGTTCGTTTTTTCCCAAAGTAGAATATTCAAAAGTTGATATTTCTTCCCCGCGGGAAGTGAAGCATTTGATCAACGATTTTTGCCCTGATGTTGTTATCAATGCTGCAGCATATACGAATGTTGACGGCTGTGAAAGCGAAAAGGAATTAGCCTGGAAAGTCAATGTTACAGGCGTAGAGAATATTGTAAAGTATATAAAAGGCTGTAAGGCTCATTTGATACATATGTCCTCGGATTATATCTTTGACGGGACTGCCGGACCTTACCATGAAACCGATCTTCCTAGCCCGATAAGTTACTATGGCAAAACAAAGTTAGCTGCTGAGAATGCAATTCTTTCGAACAATGTTCACTATACGATAATTAGAACGAATGTGTTATACGGTCCCACAAGATTTGGACGACCTGATTTTGTTAAATGGGTTGTTAACTCTCTAAGGGATCAAAAACAGATAAGAATTGTAAATGATCAATTCAACAATCCGACGTATATTGATGATCTGATTTCTGCAATAGCAAAAATTATTGAAGCCAAGAAGAAGGGAATTTACAATATTGGCGGATCGCAACTGCTATCGCGTTTGGAATTTACATATAAAATTGCGGATTATTTTGATCTCGATAAATCACTTATTACAGAGATCATCACTGCAGAATTACATCAGCCGGCTCCAAGACCGCTAAAATCCGGTTTAGTAAATTTGAAAGCAGAAACGGAGTTAGGCTATAGACCGCATAAAATCGACGAAACACTTTTCTTAATGAAAAGATACTTAAACGGTTCTTGATAAAGGAACGAAATATCTTATGTTATCTCGAAAGTAAGATCATCGATAAAGCGAATAACAAAAATATTAATGTAGATAACGCCCAAACTGCAATTTTATGTCTACGAATTCTATTTTCCATAATCTCACCGTCTTTAATAGAGTTTTCTTTTACAAAATCACCATTGTCAGGATGCCAGTCAGTATGAAAAAGACTATTAATTTGAGTAAGTTCAGTAAGTTTCATTAATTATGGTACAATAGTTTTGAAAATAACTTTCTAAGCTACACAATCATCGGCATTTTAGCAACAATTAGATTTTTACCAGCTACGCCACTTAAACCGCTTTCATATAAAATCTGTTATAATAGTTCAAAACAGTTTAAAAACACATCTTTTCTGTAGCTTATTATATCTTTTTAAACCTGAAATATTAATTCTTAAATTTGGACAATATGTCTTTAGCCATATCTTTATGAACCATGAAACTGATCATTTTTAACTTTACATAATCGGTATGGTAGAAGTAATAACCTTTAATTTTTCCATTTCTTGAACCGGATCCGGAATCTTTTATCAGATACCAATCATCTCCGTTCTTTTCTGTATAACCAACAACATGAATTCCGTGATCGTCGGTAGTTGTTCTGTTTGCAAATCGGAACTCGCGAGCATATTCATCAATATAATCCGAAGGAATATCGTACGACGGGATCATTGCTGCATCGGCTTGTGCATTGTAACCTGACTCTGAAACATCTCCGCCGAGAGCAATAGAATAACCGTTTCGCACAGATTTTTTAATAATATCCATAAACTCTGTTAATGGAATGTTATAATAATTTTTACTGTGCCACCAGTTGTCCGGTACTTCCATCTCAATTTTTGTATAATACGGGTATTTAATTGTTGAAAGGAATTCTACATAATCATCCATATTGAGATTGATAACTTCTTTGTAAAATTCCTTAGGTGTATAGGTTTTACCTTTGTATTCAAAGGTTTCCGGCGGTGTACCCAAATAATGATTCAGTATTGCCTTAATCGTGCTTAAATTTTCTTTCTCGTTCCATGCATTCATTTCTTTTACTGATTTCAGATATGAACTCATCTCTTTGAATAACTTTCGGTGATCGTGATTCGGCTGTCCCTTTAATAATCCGGTGTAAACTTCTTCAGGCATAGCTCCATGCCGCTCCCAATTTAATTTTACTGCTTCACCTTCAGAACCTTCGGCAAAATATGAATCACCTCGCTTTTGAATAAAGCGGCGCGCCTTCTCAACAAATTCCCAGTAAGCAGTGTATATCTCTGACAGTTTTATCTTTTCACCGCGCAATCGATATATCTCCGATTCAAAAAATGATGTTGTAGAAAAATCCCAGCATGTACCGGTCATACCTTGAGAAATAGGGGGGTTGTGCCAAAACACTTTGAATTCATCAATAGATTTTGGAATATCAATTCCGGTATAATCCATTTTAAGAGATTCTTTCGGCTTCTTTTTTTCCTTTTGTTTGCTGTAATATTCGCCCAGATCCTTCATCGTTTTTTTAAGGAATTCATTTTTATATTCAACATACGATGCTTTATTCTTTTCGGTGCTTTGTGCAAAATAGGTTGACGAGAACATAATTGGAAAAACAAATAACAATGTCATTTTCATTAATTTCATTCTAAACTCTCCCTAAAAAATCTAATAAATTGTTATACTAAAGTAATAATAATTCGAGAATGATACTGTGGAATAATGTATCATTAATAAATTTTTTTTCTTACATTTTATTTATGCTAATTGAAAATGAAGGAGAATAAAAATGAAGAAATTTAAGCTGCTATTTTTAATTTTTATTCCTTTACAGTTATCAATTGCTCAATCATCTTTTAAGGTTGATGATTATCAGAACTTTTTACAAGAGAACAAAAACCTAACTGCCGAACAACTACTTGAGCTACACAATGCGGGGGAATTCAAACCAAAAATTAATACTTCAAATTGGGTTAATGCATTTTATCATGATTCCGTAGAAATAAAATTAAAATTGACCGAAGGAGAAAAATCCCTAATAAAGAAGAATGGTTTCGTTGTTTCGGAACGATTATCGCAAGGGTCATTCGGACAGCAATTTGAAGAAATATTTCATAGCGATCTGCCTCTGTATATTTCGTCAGATGCAGTTTTACACGCCTTCCATGCTTCTTATGATAAAATTCTAAAAGAAACTGAACTGAACATTCTAATTGATAGAGTTACAACATTATTAGAAAATCTAAGTAATTCATTTGGCACATTAGAAGCTAAGTATAACAATGATGATAGCTTAAAACAAATGCTGAAAGATCTTGATGTATATCTAACTGTTCCACGAAAGTTGTTTGATATAAGTGATCAACCTTACTATAGTGATAATACCGGTTTGGTCGATAGCTTGTTAGTTGATATAAATTCCTACAGTGCTTTGACTAAACCATTGTTTTCAAAAACTTCACGTAAAATTGATTTCAGTCAATTCAAACCTCGCGGACATTATGATGATGAAAATTTTCCTGAGTTAGCAAAATACTTTAAAGTAATGATGTGGTTTGGTAGAATTGAATTATACTTGATCGCGCCAAAGTCATTTGATACGGTTCCTATTACTGATGTTCAAAGGCAGATAATCATTTCACGTTTATTTTCCGAGTTAGTTGACCTTTCAAATTCAAGAGAGTTGTTCGATGAAATAGAATTTATTATCAGAACTTTTGTCGGGGAGCAAGATAATGTAACATTACCTGATTTGGAAGAGACCTTTATTGATGCGGGAATAACAGATATACATGAGTTATTAGATACGCTAATAGTAAGAAGATTTCAGGATACATTGAAAGTCAAATCATTCGCCGGACAAAAAATACTTTCTCAAATATTGATGCATGATCCAATGTCGCCCGATAAAATTGAACCGGCTTCTGCTTTTATGCCGTTCGGTCAAAGGTTTATAATAGATTCTTATATAACCGGCAATGTTGTTTATGATAGAGTTAAATCCATGAGAATGCTTCCCTCAACTTTGGATATATTATTTGCACTCGGTAATGATGCAGCAGCTCAACTTTTGAAGGAAGAACTGGATAAGTATAAATATTCTCCAAATTTAGTAGCACTCAGATATTTAATTGATAACTACGATTTTGATTTCTGGAATAATTCAATTTACAACTTGTGGCTTAATTCAATTAAAGTCTTAAATCCTCCTGCTGATAGAACATATTTGCCTCAGTTCATGCAAACTGCGGCATGGTGGCAGCAGAAGATAAACACACAGCTTGCCTCATGGACAGAACTCAGACATGATAATTTACTCTATGCAAAACAGTCTTATTCCGGTGGAGTCACTTGCTCTTATCCATATAGCTATGTTGAACCGGTTCCGCAATTTTTTAGTGCGATTAAAATATTAGCTGATAATACATTGGAAAAACTTCTTACAATACCTTCGTATGATAATTGGGTTAAAGAAAAATTCAAGATTTACTTTAACCATCTAAGCGGAGTAGCCGATACCTTAAGTACTATTGCACAGAAAGAATTGGATAATGTTCCTTTCAGCAATGAAGAGAAATGGTTTTTGGAAAGGGTTCTTTATAATAATCCTCAGCAAGTTTGTGGAGGGCCAAGATATATTGGTTGGTTTCCCAGTCTGTATTATGGAGACTCTGGACAAGCCGAATTTCATAAGGAAGATTATTTAGTTGCCGATTACCACACGGCGCCAACTGACGCTGGCGGTGCAATGGTTGGCTGGGTTAAGCATGCCGGCACTGGTAAAGTTGATCTGATGATATTAAATACCAAACTACCGGATGGAACAATTGTGGCTTTTGTTGGACCTGTATTTAGTTATCATGAATATACAACAACTAATTTTTATCGTTTAACTGATAGCGAATGGCAGACACAATATCTTGCTCAGTCAACCAGACCGGAATGGACGAACATTTACCTGGCTGATATAAACGGCAATGTAAAACCGGAAGGACTGAATTTGATCACGGGTATTGATGAAAATGAAAAAGAAGATCCGATCATTCCGGAAACTCATTTAGTTGCGCAGAATTATCCAAACCCTTTTAATCCAAGTACAAGTATTGCATTTACTATTCCATCAAGATTGACTAATTCAAGAGTCAGTTTGATAATTTATGATATTCAAGGCAACAGAGTGAAGGAACTAGTTAACGAAACGATGCAATCAGGTCATTACCTTATTGAGTGGAACGGTAAAAGTGATCTAAACCAAAAAGTATCGAGCGGAGTTTATTTCTATGAAGTGCGCGTGAATACTGAGCGATTCGTTGGTAAGATGAATTTGATAAAGTGATTTCCGGATACTTGATCCTAGCTGCTAGTGTCTAGCAATCCGGTATCCAACACCTAGACCAACGCACTCACATTACCGGAATCTTTTACAAAGAGACATGACGATTTGGTAAGCTCTGTTGTCTTACGCATAAAGTCAAATTCAAATTTATGACCGACCCCAAAGATATTCATATCAGCGCGCGGCGCTTTTTGAAGCGCTTCATTAAAACTTCCGGTCAGAACATAAAACTCCGATAGGGAAGGGAGACGCGTCTGATCGCTTAGTCTATAGAGAAAACTATGCAATCTTTTCTTATCACTATCATTTTCGGCAACGGTAACAAGGTTGATTTTCCCGCCCCAGTTAGACTGCAGCTGAAGTGTTATCAAAATTGCCAAATGCCAGTTCGGACTTCTATCGCGGAGCCAGATGTTAACATCATTCTGCAGTCCGAATGCAACTCTCGGATGCTGACGAAGTATTAAAGTTCCCAGTTCATATTTCGTGGCAATATCAACTATACTCTGTATCTTAGCATCTTTCTCAGGATTAGAACCAAGCGTTAAGAAGAGAGTATTTGGTCTGAAAGCACCTGCTTTCAAAGTTTGGATCACTAATTTACTGCCGTGGATAAAATCACTATCCTCAATAACAGTTGAATTTACCAAGATCCCTTCATTATCAAGCGGCATCAGAAGTTCTTTCAGGTCTTGGCTGCTTTTCTCATCCGGAGTCGGTTTAACAGTGAAAGCAAAAATACTTCCGACCGGGTGAGTAATATTTCTAATAAATAAAAGCGGACCGCCCCATTCCTCAGGATTTTCGATCGGTAAAAGAATATCCGGTTTCCAAACAATTTGATGGAGAGGGAACTTAGATGCGATGCGCGATGCTTTTTCAGCAAGAGCCAAAAACATTCCGCCCCGAATATCTCCCCATTCCGAGTTAAGTCCCTGCTTAGTTAGGTAATAATATATTGCAATAATTGTTATGATAGCAATTATCCCGAATATCGGATCGATCAAAAAGATTATGAAATTTGATCCGAGAAATCCAATCAGGGGGACAAATTTTGGGATTTTAAAAGTTGGTCTGAAACTGATAATACGCATACTTTGCTGAATAAACACCACAAGATTTAAAGTTCCGTAAGTGATGAGGAAGAACATCGTGATCAGCGTAGCAAGCGCGTTAAAATCGCCGAATGATAAAGGGATCAGGATAAACAACCCGGTAAAGACGATGGCATTTCTCGGCTCTCCAGTTTCAGCTTTCTTATCGAAAAATTTATGAAAGATGATTGTTTTATGTTCAGCTAAAGCCTGTAGAATTCTGGGAGCGCCAATCAGGCTGCCCAGCGCCGAGGAGAATGTTGCCGCTAAAATCCCGATAATGACAACAGGTCCCCACCAAGCTTTATCTACCATTATCATCTGATCGCTGCGCAGTTCTTCCGGTGAAGCAACTACAGATAAACCATAAGCTAAAATAATGTATATTATCATTGTTACACCTATAGCGCTCAACGTTCCCTTTGGAATTGCTTTCCTCGGATTCCGCAGTTCCCCGGAGAGGTTAGCTCCCGCCATAATTCCTGTAACGGCAGGGAAGAACACCGCGAAAACTTCCCAGAAATTTGCATCGTCAAATGTTCCTATAAGATAACTGCCTGATGCTGTTTCATACGGAGAGAGCAGGAAAGAGACGATAGAAAGTAAAATTATACCCAAGATAAAATATTGAACTCTAATGGCGAACACAGTACTCACGTAGGAAATTGCCATTAAAACCAGCCATGCTGAAAAAGAGACTAAAATTGCGGGATGATGCGGAAAGATCATTAACCAGCCTTCGGTAAAACCGGCAATATAAAGCGCTGCAGAGAGTGACTGAGAAATATAAAAAGGAATTCCAATACTTCCGCCGGCTTCCAATCCTAACGATTTTGAAATTATAGAATATGCGCCGCCCGCACCGATCTTAATGTTAGTAGTGATGGATGACATTGATAGACCGGTAGTAATTGTGATAACCTTTGCCAACAGGATAATTGCAATAGCGCCTAATAACCCGGCGTTGCCAACTACCCATCCGAGTCTTAAGTACATTATAACGCCTAGTATTGTAAGTACATCCGGTGTAAAAACTCCTCCGAATGTTCCTAATCTGCGGTAGTCACTATTGGCGTTGTGTTTTTTTGACAGATGCTTGATGAGAGCCATCTTTAATAATTCTCCGTTAGTATGAATCTGAAATATAAAGGGAAAAATTGTTAATTGCGAGATTTGATTTTATGAAAATCATTTTCCTAACATAGAATACTGATAAAACGGATACTGCGGATCATTGCGGATTTTAAAAAAAGTCTACTGCTGATAGAACTGGCTGAAAGCAGTTTCAACATCTTCAACAATATTGAATACCCTATCCAGCCCGGAAAGCAGGAAAGTTGTAGTGGTCATTTTTGATAAGTCGACGACAATAGTCATCTCTCTATCCTCCTTGCGTAATTTTTTCAGGAAGGAGACCATAACGCCTAAAAATGTTGAATCGATAAAATCAGAGAGAGAAACATCCACAATTATTTTTTTGTAATCAGATTCATAAACGTCGTTTAAGAATTCCTTGAACTCAACGGCTTTATCCGTCGTACATCGTAAAACATTAACGTAAATTAATGCTATAAATTCGTAATTGAATTGTTCGAAATGTGTTGAGTAATCTCTCCTTATCTCGTAGCCCGAAGGAAAAACAAAAGCAGGAGCATCAATTTCCGCACTAATTTGCTCGGTAGTTTTTTCTTCTGGTTCATCAACTAGTGATTCTTCATCTAAAAGTTTATCCAGGATTCTACTCTCATCGCTTGGCATTTGCACATGATAGTCTTCTAATTCTGTTTTAACAAGGTTGATAACCTCCTTAGCAAGATTAACTGACTCATTACCATCACCTTGTTTTTCTTTATCAACAGATTTACGAAGTTTTTCTTTTTCTTTAAGAAGTTCTTTTTCTCTAAGTTCTAATGCTTCACTCTCTTGGAGTAATTGTTTCTCAGTAAAAATTCTCTCTTTTTCTAACTCAGCTTCTTTTTCAGCAAGTTCTTTTTCTTTCTTTGCAAGGATATCCATCTGCATTTGGATAGTTTCAGTTGAAATATTTTCTTTCCTTCTCAATTCTTGAGTTTTCTCTTCCAACTCTTTTTCGAGATAAGAAATCTTCTTTTCTTTTTCGGAGACAGATTCTATTTGAGATTGTTTTACTTCCAATTCCCTCATTTTTTCATGAAGTTCTTCCTCGATCCTAGTTTTCTCTTCTTCCAATGCTTTAGCTTTTTTTGCCCATTCTTCACTATTTAAAGTTTCTTGATTCTCAAATTCTCCCTGCCTCTTATTTATTTCATCAAGTTTTGCCTGAAGTTCCTGCTGGGCAAGATCAAGCTCTTCTTCCTTTTTACTGATCTTAGATTCCGCTTCTTCTAATTCTTTTTCTTTCCGGAGAAGTTGATCAAGTTTTTTCCTTTCTTCGTCCAGTTCCAAGTACTTTTGCTGAATTTCTTTTTCGGCTTCTGCTTTTTCCTGCTCAAATTGTTCGGCTTGTTTAGTCCGCTCTCCTTGATCATCCTTCGGTTTCTCTTGAGCGGCAATTTTTTCATCAAGTTCAACCTGCTTTCTATTTATTTCATCGAACTTTGCTTGAAGTTCCTGCTGGGCAAGATCAAGCTCCTCTTCCTTTAAGCTGATCTTAGTTTCCGCTTCTTCCAATTCTTTTTCTTTTTGAAGAAGCTGTTCAATCTTCTTTTGTTCAACCTCAAGATTTATATACTTTTGTTTTAGCTCTTCTTCGGCAGCCAGTTTTTCCGCTTCAAACTGTTCGGCTTTTAATGCGAGTTCTTCTTCATATTTTTCCAGCTTTTCCTGGTTAGTAAGATTCTGGTCAAGTTCGGCTTGTTTCTTATCAACTTCGGTTAGTCTATTCTTTAGAATTTCTTGTGCAATAGATAACTCTTTTTCTTTCTGCTCGTACAATGCTTTAGCTTCTTCAAGTTCTTTCTCACGCTGAAGCATCTGTTCAAGAGTCCTTTGATTTTCCTCTAGCTGATGATTCTTTTCCTTCAATTTTTCTTCGGCAGCCAGTTTCTCTTTTTCAAACTCCTCAGCTTTTTGAGCAAGTTCTGCTTCGTACTTTTCAAGTTTTTCTTTATTAGAAAGGTCTTCATCAAGTTCGGCAAGTTTGCTGTCGGCTTCTTCAAGTTTTTGTTTTAACTGTTCTTGTTCTTCAAGTAGTTCCTTTTCTTTCCGGTTGTAAGTCTGCCTAGCATCTTCAAGATCTTTGCCGCTTTGGATCATAACATCGAGATGGATTTTTTCATCCTCAAGTTCTGCCAACTTAGCTTGTAATTCTTTTTCAGCTTCTATCTTTTCCTGTTCAAACCGCTCGGCTCTTCTAGCCAACTCTTCTTCATATTTTTCAAGTTTTTCCTGGCTGGAAAGCTCCTTATCCAGCTCAGCTTGTCGTTTATCCGCTTCGGCTATTCTTTCTTCAAGTTCTTTCTGTTCACGCAGAAGTTCTTTCTCTCTCTGGTCAATTTCCCGTTTAGAATTTTCCAATTCTTCACTTTCTTTAACCAAGTTATTTAACTGCTCTTCTTCTTTTTTCAACTCGTTAAGTTTTGCTTCAAGTTCTTTTTCAGCGGCAGTTTTTTCTTCCTCGAACTTTGCGGCTTTTTCAGATAATTCTTTTTCGTATGCTTCTAGCTTCTGCTGTTCCGAAAGAACTTTTTCAAATTCTTTTTCCCGCTCTTCAAATAATTTCTGCTGTTCTTGCTGCAGTTGTTCAAGTTCAAATTTTTGCGATTGGAGCATCTGAGCTTTTTTATCAAGGTCTTTTTCTTTTTCGGTAAGCAGTTCTTCCCGCGCCAGCATTGCCTGATATTCTTTTTCCTTTTCCTCCAGAGCTTTCAATCTTTCTTCAACTTCTCTTTCCATCTTAATTTTTTCTTCTTCAAGAATTTGCTCGCGGAGTTTAAGTTTTTGTTCAAGCGATCCTAATTCACTTTCCTTATCTGTTAATATCTCTTCTTTTTGAAGTACATAATTTATTTCATTTTTCTTTCTTTCAATTTCTTGGAATTTCTCCTCCAATTCCCTTTCCTTCTGCACCAGGTCGGCTTCGCGGGCTAGAGTTTTATCGGCTAATTCTTTTTCTTTTGTTAATTCTTCAAGTATATGAGCGATCTCTTTTTCACGTTCCTGGAGTTCCTTTTCCTTTGAAAGAACATTTTCAACTAATTCTTCCTGCTGAGACAATTCCTTCGATTTTTTTATCAGTTCAATTTCTTTAAGGGCAAGAACTTTAGCCTTTTCTATCGATTCATTAAGAAGATCTTTCTCCTCTATAATCACATTTGCTTTTTTCTGAAGTTCTTCTTCTTTCTCTTTAAGCTGATCGAGTTCTTTAAGTAAAGTTTTTTCAGAATTCTCTTTTTCTACTTCGAGGGATTTTTCATTTAAAATAAGAGATTGTTCTTTTTGCTGCAGTTCGTCCAATTCCTGCTGTAGTGCAATTTCGGCGAATTCCTTCTCTTTACTCAGCGATTCTTTGAACTTGATCAATTCTCTTTCTTTTTCCGATAGCTCTTGTATCTTTCTGGCAATTTCGGCTTCGGCAGCTTCCTTTTCTTCTTTAAGTATTTTACTTATTCTTTCAAATTCTTTTTCCGAAATATCATCGGAAAGTTCAGACTCGATATCAAATTCAGATGAGTATACTACAACTTTTTGCTGTTCGGAAGTTTTTTTTGAAGGTTGCGGATAATTGGGGAAATGGATATTCGATTTCAAATTATCCAAAATTTTCCAATCCTGAACGATCAGATTATTAAGGTCCTGACCCGAAATAAAAAACAGCTCGGTACGCTGAACTGCGCTGGCTTTAGAATTTCTAGGTATCGATTCATAAAGTTCATCATAACCGAAAATATCCCCATCATGCAGTAAAAGTGATGTGGGCAGCTTGTCGCTTAGTTCCAACGCGGTTTCTAAACTGATCTGCCCCGATGAAATTAAAAATATTCCTTCGGTAGAATCATTTTCCCGGAAAAGAACTTTACCTTCACTTAGGGCTATACTTTCTATCTTAATTTCACTAAAATCAAATTGATCTAATTGGAGATCATTAAAAAGTTTACTCCTACTTAAATTTTCGGTACGTTCTTTATCCATAAACTCTTTCAGCTAAAAAGCTTTCCCTCTGAATAATGAAAAATGTTTAACACATAAAGCTAAAAAAAAGAAAAATAAATTGTTAAACTATTTTTATGACACTTTAAATTAAATTCCACTGTTTTTAGATATATTTTTACAACTTATATTTTAAGTAAAAATGATCGAATCCTAATTTTGTAATTGAAAGATCTGCCGATATTTTTTTAATAGGAGGCTTTGAATAACCTAAAATCCTATGTCATTCCGGCAATACGCCGCGGCGTATTTAGCCGGAATCTCCCATATGATCCGTGTAAACCTGTCCCGTGGTTTTTACACGGGAAACATCACGGAATGGCGGTTAGTGAGAGGTTATTCAAAGCCTCCTAATAGAGATATTGCTTATTTTTATCTACGTGTACAGCCTATTTAATATATAGTGGCATCCCAAACCGGTTTGCGCAAAAATTGTGAAAGTTTAAGGGTATCTTTTCTTATTTTTTTTAGGTTCCCATGATCGATTACATTTATTCGTGAAGCATCGTTAAGCACTAAGTTCAGTTCATAACTATAATATGAACTTTTACTCGATTTAATATATTCCGAAATTATCTGAAGTGCATAAATATCTTTCAATTTAACGTAGTCTTTAACCTCGCTCATGTTATAAACGGTTTCGGGATTTTTCCTGCCTTTCCAAAAGTAACCGCTGCTCTTTTCAAAAACTATAGGTTTTGTGCCAAAGTATAACAATAAACCGCCGACCACAGCAAAGAAAAGACCGAATAGGGAAGGGAATAACAAATCGAAAGTGAAACCGGAATTGTTCTTAGCAAGCTGCTGATATAAGAATACAACAGCAAGACCCAGACCCATAAGAAGAAACAAGCTATAAAAGATCTTAGCACCAAGTGATGAACTGAACTTCATTCTATTCATATTTACTTGAACCAGGTTATGGGTCTTAAAGTTAGCGCCGCCGCCTTTAGCCGGGGTCCATTTAGTCTTAGCAGCAACGGGATCGTTTAACTGAGATGGATCGAAAGGGACATGCTCCCTTGATAATCTTATTAGTCTTGCTTTTAAGTTTTTGAGCATTTCATTAATCCGAAAGAAATTTCTTTAGTTGGTATCTAATATATATTATCTTAGAATAATTTTTAAGAATATTTTAGAAATTCATAAAATATTTTTGGTTTAAATAATTTCTTTTGATAACTTAAGACTAAGTTATCATTATTAGACATGGGCAGCGAGTTGAATGATGAACATAACCGAAAATGTTACTGTAAAAAGCAAACCGAAACTTCTGACAGTAATTAAGAATAAAATGAGGGTATCAAGCTATAGCCCTAAAACCATTGACGCTTATGCACTATGGATTAAAGATTTTGTTCGCTTTAACAACATGAAGCATCCAAATGAATTAGGGAAAATTGAAGTTGAAAAATATTTAACTTACCTCGCAGTTGAAAGAAATGTTTCAGCATCAACGCAAAACCAGGCTCTTAGTGCAATATTGTATCTTTATAAAAACATAATTATAAGAGATATTGGCTGGTTAGATGATGTTGTTAGAGCAAGAAAAAGTAGAAGACTTCCGGTTGTATTCACAAAACAAGAGGTAAAAGAAATCTTTAGATATCTTGATGGTGTGCCTAAGCTAATTTGCTCACTACTTTATGGTTCTGGGTTAAGATTAGGAGAAGCATTAAGTTTACGAGTGAAAGACATTAATTTTGACTACAAACAAATTATTGTACGAGAAGCTAAGGGGGATAAAGATAGAATTACTACATTATCTGAAAAAATTATTCCAGAATTTAAGGTACACTTAAATAATGTTTACTTGCAGCATAAAAAAGATTTGAAAGAAGGTTACGGCAAAACAAAACTACCCTTTGCATTAGCAAAGAAGTATCCAAATGCAGATACTGAATTTGGCTGGCAATATGCGTTTCCTGCTGACAAATTTATTAAAGATAAAGAAACGGGGTTGATTTTTAGATATCATATTCACGAGAGTACAATACAAAGAAGAATTAAAGAAGCAAAAAGAAAAGCGGGAATAATGAAACATGCAACTTCGCATACATTTAGGCATAGTTTCGCAACGCATTTATTGGAAAATGGATACGATATTAGGACGATACAAGAACTATTAGGGCATAACAGTTTAAAAACAACAATGATTTATACACATGTAATTAATCGTGGTGCCGGAGTTCTTAGTCCGCTAGATGAATAAAAAAATGATAGTTGTTAGTTTTGCGCAAAGTGCATGATAAAACGAAAGGAATATAAAAATATTAATTTTGTAAACTATTAAATAACAATAGGTTACAGAGGTTAAATAAGATTACGATGGTTGTTAGATTTGCACTATTTGCCGATCTAACAACTTAAAAAACGATGGGCTATTGTAGCTCATATAATAGTTATACCGTCTGATAAATTTACAGCAATTCTTTAAATATAGAATTGTATTTTATAATAAAACAAACGGAGGTATTATGCGTTTAGTATTTGTAAAAAACTTTTTTTTTATT
>UOGD01000393.1_pt1 | contig 35416 bp, 33 predicted proteins | sample 1989731 | NCBI WGS metagenome assembly UOGD01 (sample SAMEA4712198, study PRJEB27164) | hydrothermal vent metagenome | biome: marine basaltic hydrothermal vent biome; feature: marine hydrothermal vent; material: mineral | place: Pacific Ocean | collected 2011-06-14/2011-07-23 | depth 1691 m | reverse complement strand
GGTTTTAATCGAACTATTATAGAATTGAAATTCGTGATAAAACCATATCGTACAGCTTTCACCTTCCAGTTTTAATCGAACTATTATAGAATTGAAATACTCTAATTATTGTCTTATTGAATTTTACTGTTTGTGTTTTAATCGAACTATCCCGCCAAAAAGACGGCGGGCAAGTATAGAATTGAAATCATTTTCACTTTAATATCTATCATGTTAATAGAAGAAGTTTTAATCGAAATACATGTCCGGCGAAGTTTTGACGTAGACGGATTATAGAATTGAAACAAGAAAAGCAAGGAACAATTGATAATTGATAATTGATAATTGACAGTTGATAATTGATAGTTGATGTTTTAACCGAATTATTATAAAGTTAAAGTTTTTTCTTTTTTTATTCGTGCATTCGCGGCTTAACTGTTTTAGGCGAACTATAAAAATGAATTATACCTTCAACGATGGCGAGTGACCTTGAATTTAAAGTTCTATTGCTTTGCGAACAAACCCATCGGCTTTTTCGAGTCTGGTTTTTGCTTCCTCAAGATCCACATTTGCCAAGATCATCACAAGAGCGGTTTTTACATGTCCGCCGGAAATGTCAAGATATTTTGAGGCTTCATTATAGTCAACCCCGGTGATCATCATGATAATCCTTTTCGATCTTTCAACAAGTTTTTTGTTGGTCTGCTGCAAATCGATCATCATATTTTCATAAGTTTTACCGAGTCTGACAAACGCAGTTGTAGTAAGCATATTCAGAACCAACTTCTGCGCAGTGCCGCTTTTCATACGGGTTGAACCCATTACCACTTCCGGTCCTACATGCGGACACATTGCAATATCAACTTCATCTATATTAAAAGCATTTCGCGGGGTTGCTGTTATGTAAAGAGTTTTAGCGCCTATCTCTTTAGCTTTTTTGATCGCTCCTATTACATATGGCGTTCTTCTGCTGGCAGCAATACCACAGACCACATCTTTATTTGTAACCTTCGCCTTAATAACATCAGCGGCGCCATTCTCCTCAAAATCTTCAGCCCCCTCTTGAGCAACAAACATTGCTTCTTTACCTCCGGCAATGTACCCGTTAATCAGGTCTTCTGGCGCTCCAAATGTCGGCGGACATTCCGAAGCATCGACAACACCCAACCTGCCGCTTGTGCCTGCTCCAAAATAAAAAAGCTTTCCACCGTTTTTGATCGCTTTAACAATTATCTCAACTGCTTCTGCTATGTAGGGTATCTCATGTTCAACAGCCAGCGGAACCTTTTTATCTTCCTCGTTTATTATCTTCAAAATCTCAATTGTAGGAAGTTTGTCAATGTTGATTGAACGGGGATTTTTTTGTTCTGTTGAAAGCTTACTTATTTCATTAAATAATTTTCTTTCAGGTGATGTCATCTATTCAATTCCAGCAATACTAGTTTTTTTCCTTTTTTATTCCGAACATTATTCGGTTTGTAGGATAGTTCAAAAATTGTATGCTTTTTTATGTATGCCTTATATTTTGTTTCTGCGGTTTTGAATTCTCTCTCTAAGTCTCCGCCTTTGATCGATACGATATATCCCTTCTCTTTTATTAGTGGAAGCGCATAACGAATTAATATTATAATCGGCGCTGTTCCCCTGCTTACAACCAAATTGAATTTATTGGAATATTTCTTTTTGAATTCATCGCTCTCAACACGATAGTTTTCGGCAACTACATTACTAAGCTTAAGTTTTTTAATGAATTCTTTTACTGCATCAATCTTTTTTTCCGTTGAATCAACAAGAACGCCGCGCATCATCGGGTTAAGAATAGCCAGTGGAATTCCCGGAAGTCCCCCGCCTGTTCCAATATCGATAAATTTGTTTGTTTTTTCAGGAAAGAACTCTTTCATAAAAGAAGACATAAAAATGTGACTTTCTATTATGTTGTTTACGTCTTTTCGTGATATCAAATTAACTAACTCATTTTTCGCAGCTAAAAGATCGGCATATTTAGCCAAACGTTCTAATTGATATGGCTCGGGACTTAACTCGTTTTCCCAGAAAAGTTTTTCCAGTTCCCTAAGATATTGTTCCTGTCTTTCCAAAAATTCCTCAAAACTTAAAATTAAGACTTCAAATATACTAATAAAATTGATATATCAGAAGGTGTAACTCCTGAAATTCGTGATGCCTGTCCAATTGTACGCGGTTTGGTTTTTGACAGCTTTTCCCTCCCTTCGGCAGAGATTTGAACGATCTTATTATAGTTAAAGCTTAAAGGAATTTTGATCTTTTCCAATTTCATCATTTTTTCAATCATTTCATATTGACGTTTTATATATCCTTCATATTTTAGCTCTATTTCAATCTGTTCGATAGCTTTATCATCTTTAATTAGTGTCTCTAATTCCGTATCGCCATTTGGGTTTATTAGAGACAACACGTCTTTTAATTTAACTTCAGGTCTTTTTGTGATCTTTGCAATGCTCTCGGATCCTTCAATTTTCGATGAACCGATTTTTTCAAAATATTTTGAGATCTCATCAGGTTTAATTGTTTTCCTAGCTAGTAAATCTAATCCGTTTAATATTAACACCTCGCGCTGCTTAAGCTCTTCGAACATCTCCTTTGGTATCAGACCAAACTCATAACCGTATTTCATCAGTCGTCTATCGGTATTGTCCTGCCTTAACAGCAGACGATGCTCCGCTCTTGATGTGAACATTCTATAAGGTTCGTTGGTTGACTTGCCGACCAGGTCATCAATTAAAACTCCGATATATGCTTCATTTCTTCCGAGTGTGAATTCTTTTCGTCCTTGTATCTTCAGCGCCGCATTAATTCCAGCAACCAATCCCTGTGCTGCAGCTTCTTCATATCCTGAAGTGCCGTTTATTTGTCCGGCAAAATAAAGCCCTTCAATTAATTTTGTTTCCAACGTTAAGTCAACTTGGTAAGGGGGAAAATAATCATATTCCACGGCGTAACCCGGTCTAATCATCTCGGTATTTTCCAGACCCTTAATCGCATGTACTGCTTCAAGTTGAATTTCCTCAGGAAGCGATGAAGAAAAACCATTTAGATAAATCTGATCAGACGTTAATCCTTCCGGTTCAAGAAATAACTGGTGTGCCGGTTTATCGCTGAATCTAACTATCTTATCTTCGATAGAGGGACAATAACGCGGACCTGCTCCGTGGATCAGTCCGCTGAATAAAGGAGAACGGTCAAACCCTTTTTCTAATATTCTATGAACATTCTCATCTGTATAAGTAAGGTGACAACTAACCTGTTCTAAAAACGGAAAATTATCTTTGTCGGTTCTTAATGAGAAAGGTTCAGGGTTTTTATCGCCGGGCTGCTCTTCCAAAATGGAAAAATCAATTGAGCTTGCCCGCAATCTCGGCGGGGTTCCGGTTTTAAGCCTTCCATATTCAAATCCCATATCAGCAATGGATTTAGTTAATCCGGTTGCTGACTGCTCCTTGTATCTGCCTCCAATTTGAGGGATTGGACCAGTGTACATTAATCCATTTAAAAATGTTCCCGAGGATATAACAACCGCTTTACATTTTATTTCTTCGCCGGATTTTGTCTTAACTCCTACAATTTTTTTTCCTTCCTCAAATACCTCAACTACTGATTCTTCTATAATCGTTAAATTTTCAACCATCGAAACAACCATGCTTGCTTCTCGCTCATACAATGCTCTATCGGATTGACAACGTCCCGCCCATACAGCCGGACCCTTTGACTTGTTGAGTATTCTGAACTGTATTCCCGTCTTATCGGCGATTAATCCCATCACACCCCCTAGAACGTCAATCTCGTGGACCAAATGCCCCTTTGCGCTTCCTCCAATCGCCGGATTACACGACAACCGCCCAAATGCGTTTTTGTCCATTGTTACAACAGCGGTTGAAACCCCCATTTTCGCCGAAGAGATCGCTGCTTCAATTCCTGCGTGTCCTCCACCGACAATAATTACATCAAATTCTTTCATTTTTTCCTTTTTGTTTCACGTGAAACATTTTCTTCTCTGGTGATTCTATAGTATTACTACCTATATTCTTCCCACAGTTGCGAGATAGGCTGTTTTTTTGTGAAGATTTTTTATCTAAAATCTCAAATCTATTATCTGATATCTGTGTCCCTTATGTTTCACGTGGAACATTTATAATTTCAGCCTATTTTCCAATACAGAATTTCGAAAAAATATTGTTCAGAATATCATCTGTTGTCACTTTTCCAATTATTTCCCCCAAATGCTCCTCAGCTAATCTTAAGTCAACAGCGACAAACTCTCCTGTCATTTTTTTAATCAACGACTTTTTGGCATCCATCAAATTTTCCTTTGCTTTTTTCAGAGCATTATAATGACGAATATTCGACACAACAGCATCTTTCTCTGTATAACTTTTACTCCCCAACGCCTTTTTGTTTAGTAAATCAAATAATTCTTTTATTCCATCTCCGGTTAAAGCCGAAATCTTTAGATCTGTTTTGATTTCTGTATCATTGTCTAGGTCTATTTTATTTAGAACGGAAATTATTTTCTCCTCCTTTGTAAGATTAATTAACTCATTGAACAACTCTTCCGAGTATCCGTCAAGCACATCGTTAATAAAAAGAACAATATCCGCTTCTTTAACCGCTTTTCTGCTTCTCTCAACACCTTCTTTTTCAACTGTGTGCTCTGTTAGCCTAATACCCGCCGTATCAAAAAGTCTGAACAAAACACCATTTATTGAAACCTCTTCACGAATTATGTCTCTTGTTGTTCCGGGAATTTCACTCACTATCGCTCTTGACTCTTTCAGCATATAATTCAGAAGTGATGACTTTCCTACATTCGGTCTTCCAACAAGAGCAACATTTATTCCCTCACGAATCACCCTGCCGAACGAGTATGTATTTAATAGTGATTCTATCTCTAAAATTATTTTATCGGTTTTGTTTATTGCTTCTTGTGAGGATAAAAACTCAAGGTCTTCTTCGGCAAAATCCAACTCCAATTCCAATAGCGACGAAACGGATAAAAGGCTTGCTCTAAGCTCTTCAACTTTTTGAGATAAAATTCCGTCAAGCTGGTTCCTTGCTCCACGCAGTGACGCCTCTGTCCGCGCATTGATTATATCCGCAACAGCTTCTGCTTGGGCAAGATCGATCTTCCCATTCAGGAAGGCTCGTTTTGTGAATTCTCCCGGTTCAGCCAACCTTGCTCCTCTTGATGTAAGCAGCTCTATAATCTTCTTTACTACAATTGTGCTTGAGTGCGTGCTTATCTCAACCGAGTCTTCGCCTGTGTATGAATTTGGGTTTATAAAAACCGACACCAATACATCATCAATCACTTCACCTTTTTCCGAGACAATCTTCCCGTAGTGAATTGTATGCGTTGCAGCTTTAGTCAACTTTATCTTACCCTTAAACACATCATCCAAAATCTTGACACTACCGCTGCCGCTAACTCTGATTACCGAAATTGCTCCTTCACCTACCGGAGTTGCCTGTGCGATAATTATTTCTTCATTCATTAGATCAGATCAACAAAAATTTATTTTATAAAAACATTAAATATAATAAGTTTTATAGTCATTTACAAATACAGTTTTTGTGTAACTTATTATAATATAACAGTTTACGTATGCGCTTATACCTTATTTTAGCTTTAGGTTAATGTTTTATAATTATAAAATAATTGCAAAAATATATTTCTAAACTTCTGTTATAATGCTATATTTATTTTTAAGATAATTATTCATTCTGAAAAATGGAATTCTGTTAACATGAGCAAAACGATTATTAGAATAATTTTTTTAACTGTGTTTTTAATAGTTGCCGGATTTTTTATAAGCGGTCCAATTTTTACCAATTCTGAAATAAAGGATAAAATCGGGCAGCTGCGCGACGAGGGGGCAAACACTGAAATTAAAATTGATTTTAAAACCAAAGAATTTTTAGCTCTTCCGCCGATAGTTCAAAAATATTTAAAAAACTCAATAGTTACGAAAAGTGAAAACAATAAAATTGCGACCGTAAAATTGTCCGGAGAAACAAAGCCCGAAGCTAGCTCTGAGTGGAAAAAAACTGATGTGGATTTTTATTATTCTCTCTCTACTCCTGCTTTTATTTGGGTTGCTACTTCTGAAGAAATGACATATTTGTGGAATAAAACTATTAATACTTTATTTAATAACTCTGCTAATTCAAAAAACAAATTATTATCAAGTATCACAACGGACGAGATAGAGGGAGTAAAGCTGAGTCAAACTTATTTTCTCTATTATATTTTGAATTCTGTTTTATGTCCCGTGGTGCTTTTACCGAGCCAGAATATACAATGGACCTCTCTGGGTAAATTAAAAGCCGAAGTTATGTTCTGGAATAAAAGCGAAAGCGGTACAGCGACATTCTATTTTAACAACTCCGGAAATGTTGAAAAAGTGGAAGCCAAAGATATGTTCATGCCGAATCTTATTGAAGCTAAAAAAGGAAAATTCTCTTTACACTTAGCAAACTATAAAGAAATTGGCGGGTACCGTGTTCCAACTTATTTGGAGTATCAATGGAATCTTTCGGACGGTGATTTTTCTTTTGCTCGGTTTAATGTTAAAGATATTACTTACAATTAATGATTTATAAACCCGAACAAATCTTCTTGTTCGGGTTTTAATTAACCAATTATATTTTTTATGGAAATATCCCCAGCGATTCATAACTGTCTGCTACTTTGTTTATTGCATTAACAAATCCTGCAGTTCTTAAATCTTTAATATTCTTCGATCTATTATAAATAAGCCGGATATCATGATATGCCGAGATCATTGTTTCTTCAAGACCTGAGTTTACAAGATCAATTTCTTCTGCTCCTTTTATAAGCATTTCTTTTTCTTTTGCAGTCAATGATTTACCGACAAGCTTTTCCATTGCACGAAGAACGCCTCTTATAGTGCCTTCCTCAAATCGTTTATTCATTCTGCCGAAACGAACGTGAGAAAGATTTTTAAGCCATTCAAAATAAGAAACAGTTACGCCTCCTGCATTAGCATAAAGATCAGGAACTATTAAAACCCTTTTCTTTAACAGTATTTCTTCTGCCCTTGGTGTGAGCGGTCCGTTTGCGCCTTCAGTTATTATTTTTGCTTTTATCCTAGGAGCGTTTTCAGCAACGATCTGATTTTCCAAAGCTGCGGGCACTAAAATATCGCAGTCCATTTCCAGAACTTTTGCACTGTTTTTGATGCTCTTTGCGTCGTTAAAATTTAGGATAGACCCTGTTGCTTTTCGATGTTTCACTAACTTTTTAACATCAATTCCTTTTGCCGAATAAACGCCGCCCTCGTATTCTGCAATACCAACAATAACTGCTCCCGCTTCTTGTAAGAAGTAGGCTGCGTGATATCCAACATTACCGAGCCCTTGGACGATAACTTTCTTGCCTTCTAAGCCTACTGTTAATCCTAATTTTTTCATGTCCTCTTTTACGCTTACGGCTTCTCTCGTTGCATAGAATACTCCCCGCCCTGTTGCTTCTGTACGACCTCTTATTCCGCCTAACGATACAGGCTTCCCGGTAACACATCCTTCGGGATCCATTGTGTCAGGATTAAGCTGATAGTATGTATCCGCTATCCATGCCATTTCCCTGGCTCCGGTTCCATAGTCAGGTGCGGGCACATCTACTGCCGGACCAATAAAATTTTTCTTTACCAGTTCCGAAGTATAACGACGTGTGATCCTCTCTAGTTCCGGAAGAGTATATCTCTTAGGGTCGATCTTAATTCCCCCTTTAGCTCCGCCGAATGGAACGTTGACAACAGCACACTTATAGGTCATTAACGAAGCAAGCGCCATTACTTCATCCTGATCAACTGCAAGGCTGTATCTAATTCCCCCTTTAGTTGGGTTTTTATGGTGCGAGTGTTCAACGCGGTATGCCTCAACTACTTCGTATTTGTTATCACCTAGACGCACAGGAAATTTCATTTTATAAACACTATTACACGACTTGATCTGATCTAACAATCCCTTAGGATGCTTTGTGTGACTTGCTGCTTTATCAAAAAAGTATTCTACGTTTTGATAAAAACTTCTATGCGGCAATGGTTTTATTTTCTTCGCCATTGTTCCTCCATTGATTGAAGTGTTAAAATTACAAACTCAAATATTCAGGTAAGTTCTTTTGTGAAACTAACTAATTGAAGATATTTAAGCAAGGATGTTTATTTTGTGCAGTAAATTTTTAAAAGATTTATTTCTTAATAAATACCATTTAATTTTTTATTTTTGATGTTAATTATTTGCGGCTTCTTTTTTATGAAAATTATTATAACATCAATACTGCTTTTTTTATTGTTTCAAAGCTCAATTATTTTATCACAGAATAAGGATTTGGGCGTTGGAGTAATATTAGGTGATCCATCAGGATTAAGTGTAAAATATTGGACAGGTGAAAGTAATGCTGTTGATTTAGCAATTGGCTATTCGTTTATTGGATCTGGCGCCGGTCTTGGTATTCATCTGGATTATTTGTACCACGTTAACAACCTTATTAAATCGGAAGAATTATTTATTGTTTATTACGGCTATGGTCTTCGATTTCGTTTTCCTGATAACAACCCTAATGTTTTCGGAGTGAGGGGAGTAGGCGGGGTTTTATGGTATCCTAAAGATCTTCCCATAGATGTCTTTGCAGAAATTGCCCCATCGTTTAGACTGCTGCCCAATGCCGCTTTGGATTTCAGCTTCGGAATAGGAAGCAGATATTATTTCAAATTTTGATCTAATAAATTCACGTTCGGAAAAACATACCCCGATGATGAAACGGAACTAATGCAGAAATAATTCCGGAAACATATAATTCTTTCCTATTCATAACTCCATTTGAAAAAAAAGAAATTGCTCCTCCTTTCTGCTTGGTGTTTTCGGCGTTCATAATTTCATCCATTACAAATCCTAACTCTTCTCCGGCTAACAAACGATCTGATATTTCAGTGGGAAGTTCAAAATGAGCCGATGAGCCGAAGCCTTTGTTCCCGGCACTATCAATAATACATACTCCACCGAAAGCAAACCATCGTTTATATATATATGCTATGCCTCCTTCAATTCCTACAAAGAACTCTCCTCCAAGATTTTCGGAATTGTTTTTTTTCTTAAGAGTCATTGCGCGATTTTCCGCACCGATAAAAATTTCGTCATTAATCGGTTGATCACTTACTCCAGACAGGGTTTCTATACCAATAACTGAAATATTATCAAAGTAATTTTGAAATGCTTCTTCAACGGCATTTAGCTTGACAGGATTTAATGAGCCGACCAGTATTTCCATAATAACAATCTATCTAATTACTTGAGAAATTTCCTGTGCTTGTTTCATATTATATTCAAAAGCTATTTTTTTATAATTGACCATATCGATAATGGTTCCTATTAAACACAGTCCGCCTGTTAATAAGTATAATATTCCCATTCCTATTTGATCAACTAGAAACCTTTGAATGCCTGCAATTCCTAAAAACCCAACAAGAGCAACAAGAAGAATTGTTTGCGGATCGCGGCGTCTTGTACGGTATGCATTTGCAAATTGTCTTGCTTTGTTTTCGTCCATTTCTTTAACAACTCCTGCAATGTACGCTTGTTCTTCCCCCATTAATTCAGGTAAAATCTCTAAAATATTAGCCATTGATTGTCTCCATTTTGTTTGTTTTAATTTTATTTGTTGTGATTTTTATTAATTGATAAATTCTCCTAATGATCAGTATCAGTGCGGGAATGCCAAGGGGATGTGAGTTAAATGAGCCGATAATATTACCGTGGAATATCATAGAGATAGATCTGCCTAATCCGTCGCCCGGACAGTTTTCAATTCCTATCAAATGAAAAAAACAGAATTCTAAGTGCTTGGTTTGGTATGGATTTATCACTGAAAGGTAAAGAAGCGCTATGAGCCAGAAAAGCACTTCAAAATCTATACGTTCTATAATTTTAATGGTTTTTCTAAACAAATTCTTTTCCAATTAAAAAACAATATTTATAATATGTTTTCTGAATTACTAAATCAAGTTTTTTCGTTAGACGAAAAGTGTGCTTATTTTGTTCCTCTGTTTATTTTTTCTTCTCCATAATTAATTCGGGATTTTGGACAAGCCTAAATCCATATTTTCTATATAGCCCGTGTGTGTCCTTTGTTTTAAGCATCCACGATTCTGTTTTACCTAATACGGGGTGACTCATTGCGCATTTCATAAGCCCCTTGGATAATCCCCGTCCCCGGTATTCCTCAATAACAAAAACATCTGCCAGATAAGAAAACATTATTGAATCACTTATTACCCGGCAAAACCCAACTTGTTTTTGGTTGTGATAAATTCCATAACAATGAGAGTTTTTAATTCGTTTTTTAACCGAGTCATACGAACATCCCTTTGCCCAATAGCTGTTCGTTAAAAAATCATGGATAAATTTTGGCTGCAGTTTTCTCTTATCAGTCGAGATCAAATAGTTTTTTTTCTTATACTCATAAATCATTTTGGTTCTTCCTTTCAAATCCCCTTTTTGCCTCTTTGATAAATTTAAAAACCAGAGACATGTTTTTCCTTCCCGAGTTATTTTCAACGCCCGTATGCACATCAACCCCTGCTGGTTTAACATGAAGAATTGAATCGTAAACATTTTCTGGAGTTAACCCGCCTGCAAGTATAACAGGTTTGTTTGACCGCTCAACTAACATTCTGCTAATATCCCAATTGTGTGTTATTCCTGTTGCTCCTGTCGCTCCTGTTTGTGGATCATATGTGTCAGTTATAAACGCATCAATATAACTTTCTAATTTGCTTACGGTTTCTAAGAGTTCTTTGTCTGTGTTTTTTCCTACAATCAAACTTTTAATAATTGTGCTTTGTGGAAATATCTTTTTAAGTTCAACTAATTCCTCAATTGGAATATCCCCATGCACTTGAATAATTTTGGTTCCAATTTTATCACTTAATGCTTTGATCTCATCGGCTTTGTTAAGGTATGTAATTAATACTCCGTGTATTGACGGACGAAATAGCGAGATGATCCCTGCAGCAGTTTCGTCTGATAGGTCTTCCTTGTTAACCGCCAGTCTAAGTGGAAAGCCCAAATATTCTACTCCGCACTTGATAAGCATTTCGGCTTCTTCTTTATCAATTATTCCTGCAATTTGTATGAAGTCCTTGAACATATTGTTACTAAGCTTTATAATATTAATATTTAAAAAATAACATTCTTGTTTGTATAATTGAAACCTATTCTTCTAATTTGCATCTTAACATTATTTTAATTTTGAGATATTATGCCTTTGCAGGAAATCACGATTAACGACATAGACGCCTTTAGTGAATTTATAAAATCAAACGAAGGAACTGTTACTTATTTCAGCACACCGATGTGTAACGTTTGTAAAATTTTAAAGCCTAAACTTTTAGAATTGCTTTCGGACAAATTCCCTAAAATGCGCTTTGCATATATCAATGTAGAAGACGCCCAAGAGCTTGCAGCACAAAATCAAATTTTCGTAGTACCGACAATTCTTTTTCATTTGGATGGAAGAGAATTTATACGAAAATCGAGAAACGTAAATTTAAATGTGTTGTCAGAGGAATTAGATCGTCCTTATTCTATGATGTTTGAATAACTAACTAAAACCCAACTCGTATAATAGCGTATCCCCATTTATGAGATAACGCTCCTGGAAACTCGGGTGTGTTATAAGTTACTGCCATTTCAATTGTAAATAAATTATATGTTGCGCTAATTCCTAGTCTGTAACTTCCGATAAAACGATTGATCTTTTCCAGTGTATAAATACTTGTGCTGAACAAACCGCCTTGCAGAGTGGCATTATACCCGACCGACTTTCCAAAAACCTCTGCAAAAAAATATGCTGTCCAATTTTTTGGGGAAAACATTTCGAAGCCTTGTGGATATGAATCAAACCACCCCAGTCTAATTGCACCCCCAATTTCTGCTTGAGTAAATGGAGTTCCTAACTTTCCTTTAACAATTCCGGAAAAGTCAAACCAACTGAATTCAAACAATGCTTTATAAAACTCAGCTGAGTAATCAATGGCAAGACTATTGCTTATTTGGTTCTCCCATCCATTAATTCGTGATGATGTGGGGAGCATATCGTGTATTCCGTTTTGTGTTTGCTCACCCAGGGCGGCTGGACCTAAAACACCAATTTGAAGTTCTGAAGTGATTTTAATTTTATTCTCCGGATCAATTGACTTTTTTATAAATCCTAACAACAGGTATGCTGCAAATGGTCTATCTCCTTCGAGCTGTTCTTCAACATTATATCTTTCCCGCGGTGTATAAATGTCTTGGACAAGTGTAATTCCAAATTGACTTATGTTCTTTTTTGAACTCGGAATTAAAATTGAGTTAATCGGATTTGCTTCCGCCCAAGGTCCAAGCACTTCAAAGGCAAATCCATTGGTATAATAATAATCTGTTTGATATATAAAATCATTCGACCATTTAAATTGAACAACTGTTTTTTCAGCAATCTTTTTAGAATTATCTTTTCTACTCCCGCTTTGCGCAAGCAAAAATACTTGCTGAAAAATTGTTAAAATTATTATTATCCGAATCATGATTTTTAAAATTTATTGATGTCTTAAAATAATTATTTTATTAATAGGAGACTAAAGCAGGTCTTCTTGGTTTGCAGATAAAATATTTCTGACTTATATTTGCACAACATTATTTAATATTTATAAAGCACTCTTAGTTTTCGTTAACTATCTGCTCCGTTTAATAAAAATTTTTCCACACACCAAATTATTAAACCGTATTATGAAAAAAGACGAAAGTAATTTAATTAGAATTCAGACTGAAAAATCACAGAACAGGGAACATTCCACCCCGATCTATATGACTTCCAGCTTTACATTTAATAATGCCGAACAAGGGCGGGCATTGTTTTCTGAGGAAGAAGAAGGGAATATTTACTCCCGTTTTTCTAATCCGAATACTTCTGAATTTATTGATAAGATGGTTTCCCTGGAGAATGCCGAAGACGGGTTTGCCTTTGCGTCTGGTATGGCTGCTGTTTTCGCCGGCTTTGCTTCTTTTTTGAAATCAGGCGATCACGTTGTGGCAACTAGGGCATTATTCGGCTCCACGCATCAAATACTAACACAATTGTTACCACGTTGGGGAATTACGTCAACTTACCTAGATACAAAAAATAGCGACGCTTGGGAAAATGCAATACAGTCAAACACAAAGATGATGTTTGTAGAAACGCCTTCAAACCCCGGTTTAGATTTAGTGGATCTGGAGTTCGCTTCGTTGCTGGCAGAAAAACACAATTTAATATTACATGTTGATAATACTTTTGCTACGCCTTTAATACAAAAACCAATTGAGCTTGGGGCAGATCTTGTTTCGCATTCCGCCACAAAGTATATTGACGGACAAGGTAGAACTATAGGCGGAATTATTGTTGGAAGAAAGGATTTAATAAAAGAGGTTCGGTTTTTCGCCAGACAAACAGGTCCTTCGCTTTCTCCTTTTAACTCGTGGCTTTTATCTAAGAGCTTAGAAACATTGCCCGTGCGAGTTGAGAAACATTGCTCTAATGCTTTGCAGTTGGCAACAGCTCTTGAAAAGGATCCCGAATTATTATGGGTAAAATATCCTCATCTTTCTTCTCATCCTCAATATAGCTTGGCTAAAAAGCAAATGAAGCTTGGGGGTGGTATTGTTACAATAAATGTTAACGGCGGATTTGAGCGGGCAAAAAAATTCATCGACTCTGTTAAGATGGCATCACTAACTGCAAATCTTGGTGATACCCGCACCATTGTTACTCATCCGGCTTCGACAACACATTCAAAATTAACAGATGAAGAAAGAGAGTTGGTTGGTATTTCGCCGGGATTGATAAGAATTTCCGTAGGGTTGGAAGATATTGACGATATAACGAATGATATTCGTCAAGCGCTTGAAGGATCAAAAGGATAGGAAACATTATGGTAGTTGAAATAAACAGAGTTAATGATGCCTATCACATGCAGGCTTTCGGTAAAGGATCCGTTCCTGTTAATATTGATGCTTCCCCTGATATTGGCGGTGTAGATGCCGGCGCACGTCCTATGGAGCTGCTTTTAATGAGCCTCGGTTCGTGCAGTGCAGTTGATGTAATTCAAATATTAAAAAAACAGAGACAGGTAATTGATCGTTTTAAAGTGTCTATTAATGCAACCCGTGTTGAGAATCAGATACCTGCAGTTTTTAATTCTATTACTGTTTGTTTTAAAGTAACCGGTGCTGTTGACGAGAATAAATTAAAGCGTGCTATTGAACTATCGCAAGACAAATATTGTTCTGTATCCGCTATGCTTCACCACACTGTTGACATAAAATATATATATGAACTAAATAAGTAATTAACCTTTTAGGAAAAATAAAACATGGAATCTTTTTTTCAGTCATGGCCTTGGTACATTGCCGGTCCTCTGATAGGGCTTTTTGTTCCCTTGCTTCTTTTAGTTGGGAATAAGTTGTTCGGAATCTCTTCTTCTTTTGATCATTTTTGTCATATATCGTTTCCCAAAAGTATTTCCGGTAAAATTAAATTCAACACAGACAAAGATAGCTGGAAAACTTTATTTGTTTTAGGCGTTGTAGTTGGTGCTTTTATTTCTACAAATTTTCTATCCGCTTATCCTATTCAATTTCTTCCATCTTATTACTATTCTATTGCCGGATTTATAAAGTTGTTTATCGGCGGTTTGTTGGTTGGGTTTGGAACTAGGTATGCTGGGGGATGTACTTCCGGACATTGCATTACAGGAATTTCATTGCTTAATCCTGCAAGCATAAAAGCCACTATTGCTTTTTTTGCTGGTGGACTGATATATACTTATTTAGATCTTTATCTTTTTTAGGAATTAAATTATTATGAAAAAAACTATATATGCCTTTTTAGGAATTCTTTTCGGAATTATATTAACTAAATCAGAAGTAATAAGCTGGTTCAGAATACATGATATGTTCTTGTTTAAAGAAGCTTACATGTACTTAGTAATTGGCTCGGCAATATTAACTGGTTCTATTTCTGTTCTTATTTTGAAAAAACTTAAGTCCGCCTCTATAATTAAAAGAGATATGAATTTTAAAGGAAAAGACGAACACAAAGGAATAATTTATGGCGGTCTTCTGTTTGGTGTTGGTTGGGCAATAACGGGCGCTTGCCCTGGACCAATCTTTGCTCAAATTGGCGCCGGAGAATACGCTGCCTTTTCTACTCTTGCCGGTGCAATTGTTGGGGCGGCAGTTTATCATTCCGTAAAATCAAAACTGCCTCACTGATTAAGTAACTTGTAATTAAATAATTGTGGCTTCAATCTCTCCAATGTTTTCGATGCCTCCGGAAATTTTATCGCCCGGGACAACTCGTCCGACACCTTCGGGAGTTCCTGTAAATATTAAATCTCCTTTTTCGAGTGTCATCTTTTTCGAAATATGCTGAACAGTATTAACAGCATTAAACAGTAATTTATCCAACGTTGAGCTTTGTCTTGTTTCTCCATTCACACTTAAGAATATTTTTTCGTTACCTTTTAAACGATATTCTGATTTTAAAACGACAGGAGTTATTACACCGGATGTGTCAAATACTTTAGCCAGTGTCCATGGTTCCCCATTTTTTCTAAACTCGTTCTGCAAATCCCGTAATGTCATATCTAACCCAACAGCATACCCTGCAATTGCATTTTCTGCTTCTTCTTCAGTTGCATTTTTTATATCCTTTCCTATTACTAAAACTAATTCAATTTCATGATGCAAATTATTTGAATAGTCCGGATGAACTACATTGCCTCCGCTTGGTATCATACACGTCGCCGTTTTTAAAAAAATGATCGGGAATTTCGGAACTTCGTTTCCCATCTCTTTTGCATGAGCCGCATAGTTTCTTCCCAAACAAACCACTTTCCCGATTGTTATTTTCTCATCGCTATTTTTGATCTCTAATTGTTTCATGTTTCTCCCTTTTTCTTTCAATATAAATCAACAACATACCCTGATCTTTTGTTTTTAAGTTCTTTTGGTAAGTGTTTAATTATTTCGTTTTGTAATTTAAGTATAATCTTTTTCTTCAGAAAAGATCTTCTGAAAACGATACTGATCTCTCTCTTTGGTATTGGATTTTTAAATTCTCTAATTAATTTTGATTTTTCCGAGGACATCATTTCTCTTGCCATCAAATCGGGAATTAAAGTCATACCAAAATTGTTTTCAACCATTTTAACAAGCGTCTCTAATGTAGCACCTTCAAAATTTAATAATCGTTTTTTTGAAAAAGTCTTTTTTTCATTTTGCGAACAAATATTAACAACCTGATCCCTAAAACAATGCCCCTCTTTTAATAACCAGATATCATTAATGTCAAGATCTTTATTACTGATCTTTTTCTTTTCAAAAAGGCTGTGTTTTCTTGAAACATAAGCATAGAAGGGTTCATAATATATCGGCATTTCATTTATTTCTTTGTTGCTTAATGGAGTTGCAACAATGCCTGCATCTATTTCATCTTTTCTTATCCCATCAATTATTTGATCGGTTTGTAGCTCATCTATTGTTAACTCCAAATCTTTATTGTTTTCAAGAAATGCTTTCACGAATTTTGGAAGCAGGTATGGGGCTATTGTTGGAATTATTGCCAATCTAAATTTGCCTGTTATTTCATTTGATTCATCGTCAACAATATCATGAATTCTTTTCGTTTCTGATATTACTATCTCTGCCTGTTCAATAATCGTTTGACCAATTTCTGTTAGTATTACAGGCATCTTTGTTCTATCGAACAAAAGCACATTTAGTTCTTCTTCCAGTTTTTTGATCTGCATACTTAGAGTCGGCTGAGTAACAAATAATTTTTCAGAAGCCTTTATAAAACTTTTATAGTTGTTCACTGCAACAATATATTTTAATTGTGTTATTGTCATTACTTATTATAGATTTTATCTATGATAATATAATAATAATCGATTTGAATTATAGGTTTTTCTGTTATAAATTTAATTATATATTTATCAAACAATAAAACAAGGAGACAATTATGTTAACAGTTGGAAATAAATTTCCCGAATTCAAAAAACTTTCTGTATTGCCTAACAAAGATTTTGACGATATCGCTTCTGACGATCACAAAAAAGAGGGGAAGTGGTTGGTAATGTTTTGGTATCCAAAAGATTTCACTTTCGTTTGTCCGACAGAAATCGCAGAATTCAACAACAAATATGATGACTTTTCTCAACACAATGCCGTTCTTTACGGGGCTTCAACGGACTCTGAATTTGTTCATTTAGCATGGAGAAATGACAACAAAGATCTTCAGGATCTTAAGTTCCCGTTAATTGCCGACACATCAAAATCACTAGCCGAGGAACTAGGTATTCTGGAGGCGGATGAAAAAGTTGCCTATCGTGCTACTTTTATAGTCGATCCCGATGGAATAATTCAATGGGTCAACGTCAACAATCTTAACACAGGCAGAAACGTTGATGAAGTTTTAAGAGTGTTAGAAGCTCTTCAAACCGGTGGTTTAACGCCTTGTAACTGGGAGCCGGGACAACCGACACTATAATTAACTAATTTTAAACCTCGGTCTATTTTTTGACCGGGGTTTTTAATTCTTCTAACGCTTCATAATATTTGCGAATCAATTCTTCATAGTCTTGTGAATATCCCTCTTTTATTGCCTTCATTAATTCTTCTCGAATCTTATTTTTTTTCTCCTCGGCAGATAGATTTATATCTTTCGGTGATTTTCTATTAAATCGGTTCCCAACATTCGATTCTCTTCGTTCTTCAAAATCCCTTTGATTTATTGACCTTTGGGCGTCTAATAATTTTGAGAGAATCTTTTCTTGCGACTGAACAAGATCATCATTAACTTTTTCTGTTTGCATTCTTTTAATAACTTCTTCCATTTCATCCAATACTTTATCAAGATCTGTCGCAACTTTCTTAGATTGTCCGGATTCTTTGTTTTCTCTATTTAGTTGTTCAAGTGATTTTCTTATCATATCCTGCTGTTTGGCTAGTCTTTGCAATTGCTGTTGCTGCTGAGGAGTAAGTTTCCCTTTGTTTAATTGCTGAGTTAATTTATTCAACTGCATTTGCTGCTGAGATAGCTGCTGCATTTGCTGCATCATCGACATCATTCCGCCGCCTTGCCCGCCATTCATCATCTGGTCCATCTTTCCTTTCATCATTGTGGCGGCTTCATTTAAATATTTCATGGCGCCCGTCTGTCCCTGCATTGCCATGCTGCTGTTTCTGTTCTGCATAGCATTCATTGACTTATTCATTTCCGCTTTTGCTTGTCCAAGCGCTCTACCCATCTCGGGGGTAATGGCAAAAGTTTTTTGCGAAAGGTCGGAAAGCTGTTTAATTGTTTTGTCTAAACCAGATAATATTTCCTCCTGTTTCGGTGCGTTTTTGTTTAATTGGTTAGAGTTTTTTCTATCGATGTTTTTTTTCAACGCTTCCTGCTGTTTGCTTAGTTCTAAAAGATTATTCACTGCTTTCATCATATCATACATTGTTTGAAGCTGGTTCTGCATCTGCATTTGCTGTTGCATGCTTTGCATCTGCTCTGATGTTTTCTGCATATTCTGTGAAAGCATCTGCATATTATTAAGCGCATCCATTTTCATCTGATCAGAAAGCTGCTGTTCTGTTTTTTTAGATCTTTCATTGTTTTTCTGAGATTCCATTTCCTTTTGAAGATCTTCCATCTGATCATTCGGCATATCCTCAAACTCTTTCATTTTCTCTTGCAACTTTTTTGTCTCTTCACCTAATCTTTCAAGCTTTTTAGATATCTCTTTTTGTTTTTCTTCTAATTTATTCTTTGTTTCTTCTTGCGAGAGATCACTTTTTTGTGTTTCCTTTTCCAAGTCACTCAATGATTTTTGTATATCCTTAGTACGTTTTAGTACTTCATCCATTTTTTGTTCTATCTGTATTCGCTTTAATAAATTAACGGTTCTCTCCAGACTCTTTCGAAACATTTCCTCGTCAAATTTCATCTCCTCTAATGATTTCTGGGCGTTCTCTCTGTTCATTGATTCAAGTTTCTGCTGAAGTTTTTCCAATGCATTTTTCATCTCTTCGCTGTTCATTTCATCCATCAGCTTTTGGAGTTCGTTATATTTTTCAAGTGTCTCTTTCGATAAAAGATCGTTTTGTTCTAATTCGTTTTGCTTCTCCGATAATTTTTTTTGTGTCTTTTCTATTTTCCTTTTAAGCTCTTTAAATTTTTGAGATGCATCTTCAATTTTTTTCTTTTCTTCCCAATCAATTTCCTTTTTATCCGTCTTCATCTCATTGCTTAGCTTTTCCAATTCTTCCCTAAGCTTTTCTGCATCTTCTATTGTTTCCTTTATTTCTTTAACCGCTTCTTCTTGAGTTGTTTCAGCATCATTAAATAACTCTTCTAGCGTCGGGACATATAAAGTTAACAATGGTGATTTTGTTGATTTCGGTCCGCTGACATAATCGTTATCAATAACTTCAAAATAAAAGGAGACAACATCGCCGGCGGTAAGAAAAAGGTCAGATACATCCCAAACATAAAACACTTCCTGTTCTTTCTGTCTTTTATCAAAAGTGATTGGTACTGTTGTGAATTTTTCTTCAGGTTTTTCAAAATTAGACGCTGTTAACCTATGGCGAAGTGAAAGATCTTTAAAGCCGTAATCATCACTTATCTTAAGCTGAACAAGCACTTGCTCTGATTTTGTCAGCTTAGTGCTGGCTTCCGGGGCAATAACGGTAAGACTCGGATATTCATCAACCTTTGAAGTAACTGAATAAGTAACCGGGTTTTTATTCTTGTTTTTTGTGCTGTCAATAATTATAATTTTATAACTAAGGTTTTTCGATACGGAAAAAGATGTGTTTGCGTTTTTTCCATCGATTATCAAATTCTGTTTCGCGCTGTCGCTGAATATCAAATATCCCGACCCAAGTTCCTTTGAAGATTGTAATTTTAACTCAACTTTACTCCCTTTAAGTTCACGTATATTGCCGTTGTCTTTTTGTACGTATTTTTTTAGCCTTGAATATTTCGGAGGGATTATTGTAAGCCGCAACTTACTTATGATCGGTTTATCGATCACTTCTATTTTATACACATCGCTCATTATTTCTTCGCTTTGAGCAAAATATTCAACAGGGCTTTTTATTGAATTTATTCTAAACTTGAAAACTCCGTTCGTGTCTGGAAAAATGTTGTGTTCAACATAGTCCGGTTCTTCTGATGATTTTGTTAAAAGCGTAATTGTTTTTGGTCTTTCACCAATTGTCTCAACAATGATTGCTACATCGGAATTTTTTGTTGCTGTGGTATTTCCAGGTTTGATATAGAACTTAGTTCTTTGTGTCTGCTCAAATTTTTGCGAGTAATTTATTATTCTGTATGACGCTCCTCTCATACCGGGAATTGAATAAAAAAGAACAACTGCTATAATTATCGTTACTGCTGATAAAAGAAAAAACTTTTTTGTTTTATTGAATGATTCTGCTTTCTTGAAATCAAAATTTTCAGTTTTTTCATAAACTTTATTTATCGCAGCGGCAGTAAGTGTTTCGCTAAAATAATTGTTTCTTTCTTCCGAAAGTTCTATTATGTTTTTTAAGCTGTCTTTTATCTCAGGATAATAATCTCCAACTTTTTCCGCAAGAATTTCATGATTAATGTTTTTCCAAAAGCTCTTTATCATTGGAACTATCGCAAGTATAAAAGTGCCTGCTATTGCAATAATAATTCCGATATAAAAAAGAATTGTTCTCTCTGTTATACTGTTTAATCCACTTAATTCTAACAAGCTGAGCAAAACATTCAAAACCAGAACAAGAACAACAACAAGATTTAACCCAATTATTGCCTTTATTAAGTTTTCTTTTTTATAAAGAGCCTTTAATTTTGATCTAATTTTTTCGATCTGTTTTTCCGCTTTACTCACCAATATTCCTCATTGTGTTAAAGCATAAACAATTAGGTTTGCCCCGAACTTTAATGCTTCTTCTCTAATGCTCTCGGGATCGTTGTGAGCTTCTTTATCAGCCCACCCATCACTTGGATTGCTTTCGTAGGTATAATATACAGCTAGCCTTTTATCAACAAATATTCCAAAACCCTGTGGAGGCTTGTTGTTGTGCTCATGAATTTTAGGAGGTCCGAATTTGAAATCATATACATTGTGATATATCTCATGATCAAACGGTAGTTCAGCCAATTGTTTGTTAGGATAAATTTTTTTTAATTCTCTTCTTACCGCTTTGTCTAAACCATAATCGTCATCTATATAAATAAATCCGCCTTTCTCTATATATTTTCTAATTCTTAAAACATCTTCTTTCGAAAAAACAATGTTGCCGTGACCTGTAATAAAAAGAAAGGGGTATGAAAAAATATCATTACTTGAAACATCAACAAAAACATATTCCGGATTAACTTTGATGGTTGTGTTTTGCCCAACAAACCTTAACAAATTCACTTCTGCTGACGGATCGTTATACCAATCACCGCCACCACCGTATTTTAGTCTGGCAATTTGAAAACCTGTGTTTACCTGAGCAAAGGAGATAGTTGTAAACACTAAAATCATTATTAACATGTTGAGTTTATTCATAAGCGGAAATTATGAAAATATTGTCTTTAAAAATATTGATTTTTATTTCTCTATGATATTAAGTCTAAAAGAAGAAAGTAGATTTTTATTGATTTGACTATGTGAATTTATCTGCGCGGTATAATTTATCAGTTCTCTTCTTAAACTATAATTTTTACGTAAGGAATCGAAATGCGGTATTTTTTCATCCCTAGGTAAATTTGATGCCTCCCTCATTAAAATATCATCATTCTTTATTCGGTAAGATTTCTTAAATATCTCTGTTAGTATTTCAATGTTCTTTTTCTTTTCTTCCAAATTAATTAAATTGTCTTCAACTTTCGGTAACTTCGGTTTCCAGTTCGGTTTAACATTTAAGAACTTACAAAGCTGTTCATATATCATTGTGGTGCCGTTGACTTTTCCCTCATAAGAATATCCGGCTATATGAGGTGTACCTATTTCAACCAACTCCATTAATTCTAAATCATAATCTGGTTCTTTTTCCCAGACATCCAAAACAGCAAAAACATTTTTCCCTTTTTTCAATCTGTTTTTCAGAGTGTTGTTATCAACTACAGGTCCTCGAGATGCGTTTATTAATATCGCATTTTCTTTTATTAATGAAATATTATCTTCGTTCAACAAGTGAACGGTTTTATCAGCTCCTTCTAAATTTAAAGGCACATGAAAAGTAACAATGTCGCATTTTAACGTTTCTTCAAGAGATAAAAATTTATTTTCATTACTATCTCTTTGAAGAGGGGGATCGTTTATAACGGTTTTAATCCCTAATGCATCAGCGACTGAAGCAACCTTAGTTCCTATATTGCCATAGCCAATTATACCGATACTCATTTTATCAATGTCAAATCCATACTTGTTAGAAAGATAAGTTATAGCAGAATAGACATATTCCGTAACTGCAAACGAGTTACATCCAGGTGCGTATGCAAATCGAATGTTGTTTCTCGAAAGATAATTTTTATCTATATGATCTGTACCGATTGTTGCTGTGCCAATAAATTTTACCTTTGTGTTCGCCAATAAATTCTCATTCACATGTGTGATTGATCTAACAACAAGAGCATCAGCATTAACAAGGTTTTTGTTGGCTATTTTACGCCCATGTATTAATTCAACTTCCCCGAAATTTTCAAACGCTTCCTTTCCGAAAGAAATGTTTTCATCTACCACTATTTTCATAATCATCCCATTCTGAGTCTGCTTGATATCCTTTTTTATACGATACCTCCAAATTATTTACATCCTCTTCTAACTCTTCGTCTTCCCAATCATATCTTTTATAAATATCATTTTTCTTAAATAGAAAAGCCATGAATATTCCCACTAATCCTCCGAGCAAATGAGATTCCCAAGAAATTCCTTCTTTTACTGGAAATATGCCATACGCTAATCCCCCATATAAGAAAACGACCAACAAAGACAATGTAACCGCTCTCCTATCCTTCTTTATAATTCCGCTAAAAAAGAGAAAAGAAACCAACGCATAAACAATGCCGCTTGCACCTATATGATAACTTCCTCTGGCAAAAATCCAAACTAAAGTCTCTGTTAAAAAGTAGGATATTAAAAATACTTTTTTTGAACTTTCCGGATAAAAATAATTTATACTAACTCCCAGCACTAGCAAAGGTATTGCATTAGAGTATAGATGATCAAAATTAGCATGGATCAGCGGTGAGGTTATAATCCCAATCAAGCCGTGTATGGTTCTTGGATAAAGACCGAAAGGAATAAAACTATATCCAAAAATCACTTCGATTAATTTTATAATAGTAATAAGCAAAACAAAAGAAACCGGTAGATATAAGCTTCGAATGAACTTTGTTTTTTCTTCTGTCATAAAAAGACTGTGAAGTTATGCGGTTAAAATATTAGCTGAAGTATTCTTTCATCGGTGCAAAGTAGTTGTCTTTCCAACTTTTTCTATATTTTTTGCCTTCGCCTTCCGGTAAATTCTCATGAACCAGAATAACTTTTGTTGACTCTCCATTCCCTTCAAAGTTCACTTCTAACAATGAGTCTTCACTTCCTTCGGGAAAATCTGTTGTTCTCCAGGTCATTGTTATTTTTCTAGATAGGATCATCTGCTTGATTTCGCCTTCAATATAGCCATCACCGGCAGTAAATTTACTGCCTACTTTTTTTTCAATAACCGCTTTACTTTTTGTAAATGCCGTATGTTCGTCACTATTTAACCAGGCTTTGTATATTACACCTGGACTTGTAGGTAGCGTAACTGATAATTTTATGTTGTCTGTCATAATGTCTCCAAAAAAACTTGTTTTTAAAGTTACTGAAACAAAATGTACTTACCAAATTCTGTTAACACTATTGCAAATCAAAATTATCTTTATAAGTTTTTTTAACCGTTTTGTTTATCCATCTGTATAGATTATGCACCTCTTCAACAGGCAGATTATTTATGCTTCTCCATTGTTTTAATTTTTTATCTGTCTCATAAATTATTTCGTTTTCTATTGGGCGTAGAATCTGGACAAAACCTTTTTTTTCTTTATTAACAACTTTTGATAATTTTATGTATCTATATCCAGACCCCCTTTTGATTGGAAAGCATTTATCTTTCAGTTTCAATGCATAGTTGCAAAGTGGAGCGTTTCCTGTTGAGTCTGCAATTAATACGTCAGGTAGTGTGTTTCCTGCTTTAACCCAAGTAGGAATTGCAACGGATGTAAACTGAAAGCCGAGGATAGTCCAAAGTGTTGATAGTTCTGGTTTTTCGCCTGGTTCAACTCCTTCTATCAAGACAGTGGATACAGAATTATTTCTAACAATAAAATCTTGAAAAGCTGTAAAGCTATTATCGTTACTACTAATTGTAATATTTTTAGAATAATCAATATCAAGCAATGAATGTTTTAAACTACGACTTACATTCTGAAGAATAAATTTTTTGTTTAAGTTATTTTCTTCCGATGCTTTATAAAACAGTTCTTCTGCAGTTAAGTATCTTATATAACCATATCCGTCATCAGCTGTTCCGTTAAAAGAATAATTTGTTCTAATTACATATCCAAACGGTGCATTAGCAGGGTCATTAACATCTATTTTTTTATAAGAAAAATTATTAGTCTCAAAATAAGCCGCTCCGCCGTGAGCATCAATAACACCAAAATTTGCTTCAACCCCTATTGGTTTATCATATTCTTTTAACAGTTTTTCAAAGTCATTAACCGTGCTGCATTCCCGCAGAGCTCTTTTCATCACAACACCTTCTTTATCTTTCAATGATGTTGTGTCACTTTTATCTTTTATATTGTAAGAAGCTGAATTTATGATAGCGAATCCTTCGCTATTAACTCCTCCCCAAACTTCATCTCTATTAATATCATCAGAATTTAAAAGACCTATATAGTTATATTCACCGTCGTTAAAGAATTGCAGCCTATTTTGAAGATGATCAGAATCCCGATGTTTTAGTAAAAGAGGTCTGCCGTTTGTTGTAAACTTACCCGACACAATTGCTGTAGTACATGCAAAAAGATCGTATATTAGAAAAAACATTAAAAAGAATATAAATTTTTTCATTTTTTAACCTGATAATTTTTTATTCTATTACTGTAGATAAGTTGTTAATAAAGTGTATTAATAATGTTAATTAAAAATTACAAAAATAATTTTTGTTAATTATATTTTCTTGTACTAAAGTTATCAACGTATTCATTAATAAGAATCATTTATTTATAGTAAACAAATAAACTAAATTTCACTTATTAACATATTAACATACTTACTATTATTATTTATTTTAAATTTTAAATTAAACAAAAAATAATAGTGTGTTGATAAGTTTATAAGCATATTATTTAGCCGCATTTTATAAAAATTTATTACAATTAATCATACGTTTTATATTGTAAATACGGTTAATTTTTAATATATTTCCTCGATTAAAATCTTTAATTTTGGAGCAAATTGATGGAATTTAAGGTCAATAGTAAAGAACTAGAAAAACTACTTACAAAAATAATTCCTGCAGTACCTACAAGAACCCCGATGTCAATTTTAGAGAACTTTCTTTTTGAAATAAAAGACGGTTCTTTAACGATTAATGCAACTGATCTAGAGATATCAATGAAGTCTTCCATCAATATTGTTTCGGAAGAAAATGTAAATATTGTCGTGCCTGCAAAGTTAATTCATGATATTCTAAAATCGTTAGGAGATACAACCGTTTATTTTGAAATCACTCAAAACGGTAAGTTAAATTTAAAGACTGATAATGGTGAATATTCTATAAGCTATTTAGACGCGCAAGAGTTTCCTGAAATTCCAACTTTTCCTACAAATGCTGACGATATTTATGAAATTACTATGAACGGGTTGGAATTAAAATATGCATTGGATATTACATCGTTTGCAATGAGTAAAGAAGAGATGCGTCCGGCGATGATGGGAACATATTTAGAATTTGAAAGTGACGGTTTGAGATTCGTTGCGACCGACGGTCATAGATTGGTTAATCTTTTGAAGAAAAATGTTAAGGCTGATATCAGTGATCAATATGTAATTCCTGAAAAAGCAATTTCAGTTCTTCAAAAAATATTAGATGAAAAAGATATAAAGATTTTCTTGAGTAAAACACATATGTCGTTCAAGCTTAATGATATTGAATTGATAACAAGATTGATAGGGCAAAAATATCCCGATTATAAAAGTGTAATACCCTTGGAAAATGAATTTGATTTAAAACTCAAAACAAAGGATATTCACACTGCTATAAAAAGAATGATGTTGTTTTCCTCTACTTCAAGCACAAAGAGAGTTAAGTTTGCAATTACAGAAAATAATTTAGAGATATCGGCAGAAGATATCGACATGGGAAATTTCGGAAAAGAAAGTGTGATGTGCGAGTATAATGGAAACCCGATAGAAATAGGTTTTAACTCACAATATGTAAATGATATTTTAAGTCATTTAACTAGTGAAAAAGAAATAATTTTTAAGTTGCATTCAGCTACTAAAGCTGTAATTATTGTGCCAAGTGAAAGTAAGGAAAACCAAGAACTGATGATGTTAGTCATGCCTGTTCGTTTGAATAATTAATATGATTTTAAATAATTTAGAGTTGACCAATTTTAGATTACACAGGCATACAAAAATAAAATTTTCCGAACAGTTAAATTATATAATTGGCGGGAATGGTCAAGGAAAAACATCTCTATTAGAAGCGATATATTATCTCTGCACATCTAAGAACTTAAGTCAATCTAAAGATCAGGAAGTTGTTTCATTTAATGAATCGTTTTTTAATATCAGGGGAAATTTTACTGATCTTATAAATAATAATATTGAAATTATTTATTCTAGTAAAGAGAATAAAAAAGTTTTGAACTTGGATGAGAAGGTTATAAAAAGAGCATCAAATTTAATAGGAAAATTTCCTGTTGTTGCACTTACACCTTCAGATCACTCAATAACCATGGGTGCTCCGGCAGATAGAAGAAAATTTGTTGATTCGGTTATTTCGCAGGCTAGTAATACGTACTTAAAAATATTGATAGATTATAATAGAACTTTACGACAAAGATCTGCCCTGTTATATCAAATAAAAGAAAGCTATCAACCGCAATTGATAGATCAGCTGGAAACATGGACAGAGTCATTAATAAAGCTGGGAAGTGAGATTATTGAACATAGAATAAAGTTTGTTAAAACATTTAGTGAATATATTGTTGAGTCTTACAAAACAATTATGAATAGTATTGAAATTCCGGGGATAGAGTATAATTATCTGAATGGAAACGGCGATGAAGAAATTCGTCAAACATTTAGAAAAGAACTTGAACGTATGAAAGATCATGAGGTTATAAGAGCTAAAAATCTAGTTGGACCTCACCGTGATGAATTTCTTTTTAAGATAAATGATTTAGATCTGAGAAAATACGGATCGCAGGGACAACATAAAACGTTTCAAATTTCGCTACGATTCGGGGAGTTCTTTTATCTGAAAGATACTTTGGGAAAGACACCAATTTTTTTAATGGATGATGTTTTTGGCGAACTGGATGCTTTCAGAGCAAATAAAATAAGTGAATATATGAAGAAGGTTGGTCAAGCTTTTATTACGTTAACAGACTTCTCAAATTTTGAGCATTTAACAAAGAGCGAAGACGATCTTATTATAAAAATTAAAAACGGGCAGGTTACCTATGCCTAAGGATTTTAGGAGCTTATCGGATGTAATATATAAAGAAAAAGCTTTTAAAAAAATTGTTAAAAAAGCAAACGAACAAGAAATAGTTGAAAAATTCGGAAATATATTTCCTGAATTAAAGAAAGTAGCTAAAGCAGTAAAAGTTGAAAAAAAAACACTTTACTTAAAAGTTGAAAACTCGGTGTGGAGAAGTGAATTAAACTTAAAACAGGAAGCAATAATAAAAAAGATAAAATCAAAACTAGAAAAATCGGATTTGGAGAGAATAAAATTTATTTCATAAAAACTTATAAGGTACAGAAAAAGTGACTAAAGAAACAGCACAAAAAAATTATACTGCTAGTAATATAAATGTTTTAAAAGGTTTAGAAGCAGTACGTAAAAGACCAGCTATGTACATTGGCGATATCAGTTCTCGAGGACTGCATCATCTAGTTAATGAAGTGGTTGATAATAGTATTGACGAGGCATTGGCTGGTTATAACGATATTATTATTGTAACAATTAATGAAGATGGCAGCGTAACCGTTGAAGATAGAGGACGAGGCATTCCTGTTGATATTCATCCGGAAGAAGGTCGATCGGCACTCGAGGTTGTTATGACTGTTCTTCATGCAGGCGGAAAATTTGATAAAAGTTCATATAAAGTATCCGGAGGTCTTCACGGTGTGGGGGTTTCAGTTGTTAATGCTTTGTCTGAATGGATGAAAGTTGAAGTTAGAAGAGGCGGAAAATTATACTATCAAGAATACTCTCGAGGATTTCCAAAAGAAGATGTTAAAGAAATTGGTAAAACAAGTAAAGAAGAATCGGGAACAAGAATAACATTTATGCCTGACGGAGAAATCTTCACGACAACAAAATTCAAATTTGATATTCTTGCTGAGAGAATGAGAGAGCTAGCTTATCTTAATAGAAACGTAACAATTATAATCGAAGATAAGATAGAAGGCTATAAAGAAAATTTTCATTTTAAAGGCGGACTTATAGAGTTTGTAAAATACATAGATGAAAACAGAACGGTAATGCACAAGCCTATATATATTGAAGGAGAAAAAGATAATACTCCTGTAGAAATAGCTTTCGAATATACAAGCGCTTACTCTGATAATATTTTCTCATATGTGAATAATATCAATACTCATGAGGGTGGAACACATTTATCAGGATTTAAAACAGCATTAACAAGAACATTTAATAGTTATGCTGCAAAGAATAACCTTATGAAAAACAGTAAAGTAAATTTAACCGGTGATGACTTCAGAGAAGGACTTACGGCTGTAATATCTGTTAAAGTAATTGAGCCTCAGTTTGAGGGGCAAACAAAAACAAAACTTGGAAATAGCGAAGTAAAATCAATAGTAGAAACATTGGTGTTCGAAAAACTATCGGAATTTTTAGAAGAAAACCCGTCAATCGGGAAGAAGATAATTGATAAATGTGTTAAAGCAGCCGAGGCAAGAGAGGCAGCAAGAAAAGCGAGGGATCTTGTTAGAAGGAAAAATGTGTTGGATAATATGCACTTGCCGGGTAAACTCGCTGACTGTTCTATAACAGACCCTGAACACACAGAAATATATATTGTCGAGGGTGATTCTGCTGGCGGTTCAGCAAAGCAGGGTAGAGATAGAAGATTTCAAGCTATACTTCCGTTAAAGGGAAAAATATTAAATGTTGAAAAAGCGAAGATGAATAAAATTTTGGAGAACAACGAGATAAAAATTATTACTTCTGCAATTGGTGCTGGTATTGGTGTTGATTTCCAGCCAGATAAAGCACGATATGGAAAAATAATAATAATGACAGATGCTGATGTTGATGGCAGTCATATTCGCACTCTTATTCTAACCTTCTTCTATCGGTATATGAAAGAGTTGATAGAAACAGGTAGAGTGTTTATAGCTCAGCCGCCTTTATATAAGATCAAAAAGGGAAGAGAAGAGTTATACGCATATAACGATGATGAACGAGATAAGATATTAGAAAGATTCAGAGCAAACGGGGGAAGTAAAGGAAAAACTATTGATGACAATATGCCGAAAGGCGTTTCTATTTCAAGATATAAAGGATTAGGAGAAATGAATCCCGAGCAGCTTTGGGAAACAACAATGAATCCAGAGACAAGAACAGTTTTACAGGTAGGTTTAGATAGTGCGGCATCAGCAGACAAGATTTTTGAAACCCTAATGGGTGATGCTGTAGAACCGCGAAGAAATTTTATAGAAAAACACGCTAAGTATGCAAACTTAGATGTTTAATTAATTAATAATTATTAAAGAAGAATTTATTATGTCTACATTTTTTGAAAAAGTATTACCGATCTCATTAGAAGACGAAATGAGATCATCCTATATTGATTATGCAATGTCTGTTATAGTTGCAAGAGCTTTGCCAGATGTTAGAGATGGATTAAAACCAGTTCACAGAAGAGTTCTGTTTGGGATGCATGAACTTGGATTAGCAAACAATAAACCGTATAAAAAATCTGCAAGAATTGTTGGTGAAGTTTTGGGTAAGTATCACCCGCATGGAGATACCGCTGTTTATGATTCAATGGTTAGAATGGTGCAGAATTTTTCACTGCGCTATCCTCTTGTTGACGGTCAGGGTAATTTTGGTTCAGTGGATGGTGACTCTGCTGCAGCAATGAGATATACCGAAGCCAGAATGGCAAAAATAACAGATCTTATGTTGAAAGATTTGGATAAAAACACTGTTAATTTTGTTTCTAACTTTGATGAATCATTACAGGAACCGAGTGTGATGCCGTCTTATCTCCCAAATTTGCTTATAAACGGAGCAAGCGGTATAGCTGTTGGAATGGCAACAAATATTCCCCCGCATAATTTAAATGAAGTGATTGACGGATTGGTTGCTATGATTGATAAGCCAAGCTTAACCTCAGTAGATCTGATGAAATTTATTAAAGCGCCCGACTTCCCAACTGGTGGAATTATTTATGGATACGAAGGCGTAAGAGATGCTTTTACAACCGGTAGAGGAAGGGTTGTAATAAGAGCTAGAGCTAATGTCGAGACACATAAGAACGATAGAGAATCTATTGTTATTACAGAATTACCTTATCAAGTAAACAAAGCAAACCTAATTGAGAAAATTGCTGATCTTGTAAGATCAGGGAAAATAGCGGATATTTCAAATCTTAGAGATGAGTCTGATAGAGACGGAATGAGGGTTGTGATTGAACTGAAAAGAGATGCCCAGCCTGCCGTTATTCTAAATCAACTTTTCAAACACACTCAAATGCAGGTAACATTTGGCGTTATTACTTTAGCGCTTGTCAATGGGATACCAAAAGTATTAACGCTACAGGAAGTGATGAAGCACTTCCTCGACCATAGAATGGATGTATTGATCAAAAGAACACAATATGAGTTAGATGCTGCTGAAAGACGTGCGCACATTTTGGAAGGGTATATAATTGCCTTGGATAATATTGATGCAGTTATTGATACGATTAAAAAATCCAGAGATACAGAATCAGCAAAAACGAACTTGATGAAGAAATTTAAACTCTCAGAAATTCAAGCAAAAGCAATACTCGATATGAGACTACAGCGATTGACCGGGCTTGAAAGAGAGAAAATAGAAAATGAATACAAAGAAACAATAAAACTTATTGAAAGACTTCAAGGAATACTAGATAGTGAAATTAAAAGAAATAAGATCATAAAAGACGAACTGATTGAAATAAGAAATAAGTTCGGTGATGAAAGACGTACAGAGATCATATATGACTATAAAGAGTTTTCTTTAGAAGATATAATTGCAGAAGAAGAAGTTGTTGTTACGATATCACATAAAGGATTTATAAAACGATTCCCTGTCAGCGGATATAGAAGACAGGCAAGAGGCGGGCGCGGGGTTACTGGCGCCGGAACAAAAGATGAGGATTTTATTGAACATATGTTTATTGCGTCAACACATCAATACATAATGTTCTTTACTGAACAGGGAAGATGTTATTGGCTTAAAGTTCATGAAATACCAGAGAGCGGAAGGGCATCCCGAGGAAGATCAATACTTAATCTTTTGGAAAAGGATAGAAACGATAAGATCACAGCATTTGTAGCGGTAAGAGAATATACCGATGATAAATTCCTTGTTATGGTGACAAAAAACGGTACTATCAAAAAAACGGTTCTCTCTGCTTATTCTCATGTACGAAGGGGTGGTATCAATGCTATCAATCTTGTAAAAGGTGATGAACTAATAGCCGTTAAAATGACAGACGGTAATAACGATATTATTATCGGAACAAAAAATGGAATGGCTATTCGTTTCGAAGAGAAAAAAGTTAGAGAGATGGGCAGAACCTCAACCGGCGTAAGAGGAATAAGGCTTAACCCAACTGATGAAGTAATTGGGTTTATAGTTGTCAAAAGTGTTTCTTCCTTACTCGTTGTAACCGATAAAGGATATGGGAAACGAAGCAGCATCAGCGATTACCGAGTTACCAACCGAGGCGGCAAAGGGGTGATTACTATTAAAACTGGAGAGAAGACAGGAAAGCTTATTGCTATGATGGAAGTAAATGACATAGATGAATTGGTAATAATTACCAACAAAGGAATGGTTATTAGACAAGGCGTAAAAGCAATAAGAGTAATGGGAAGAAACACTCAAGGAGTAAAAGTTATAAATCTGAAAGAAGGAGATTCAATTGCAGATATAGCAAAGGTTGTTGTTGAAGACAATGATATAAACGGTAAAGGACAAGATCCAGAGCTTTAAAAAATATTCAAAATTAGGAGCAATAATAATGTCAGATAATAAAAATTTAGATTTTGACTCAAAGTGTGTTCATTCGGGAATTAGCGAATACGAATTCGGACCGGTCATTCCTCCGATATATCAAACATCTACGTTTAAATTTGAATCTGCTCAGCATGGCGGCTCCTTGTTTAAAGGCGAAATAGAAGGATATATTTATACAAGGATGAAAAATCCGACTGTTGAAGCAATGGAAAATGCAATAGCAGAATTAGAAGGCGGCTACAAAGGATTAGGCTGCGGGAGTGGCATGGCAGCCATTCATACTGTTTTTGCCGCATTACTTAAAGCGGGTGACCATGTTATTTGTTCCGAGGCAGTTTATGGACCAACATCAACGTTGCTGAGAACAGTGCTTAATAAATTTGGAATAGAAACTACTTTTGTGAATACAGACAATCTAGAAGAAACAAAAGAAGCGATAAAATCGAACACAAAAATCATTTATGTTGAAACGCCGGGCAACCCTACAATGGCAATAACAGATTTAGCAGAAACCGCAAAACTTGCTCATAAAGCAAATGCAAAACTAGTAGTGGATAATACATTTATGAGCCCTGCTTTACAAAGACCTCTTGAATTTGGAGTAGATATTGTTTTGCATAGTCTGACCAAATTTCTAAACGGGCATGCTGATGTTGTTGGGGGAGTTATTGTTGTAAAGGATGATGAAACATATAAACATTTTAGAAAAATCTTAAACCAAGTTGGAGGAGTTATTGATCCGTTCAACTCATTCTTGGTTCACAGAGGATTGAAAACGTTGTCTCTAAGGATGGAAAGACATAGCGAAAGTGGGCAAAAGATAGCAGAATGGTTAGAAAGTCATCCGAAAATTGAGTGGGTAAGATATCCTGGATTAAAAAGTCATCCTCAATATGATATTGCACAAAAACAGCATAAAGCCCAAGGAGGAATGATAGCATTTGAACTTAAAGACGGGTATTCAGCCGGTGAGAATTTTATGAACTCAGTTGAGCTTTGTCAACTGGCTGTTAGTTTAGGAGGAGTTGAAACTTTGGTACAGCATCCGGCAAGTATGACTCATGCTAGTATGGGAAAAGAAGCTAGAGAAGAAGCAGGAATAACTGACGGCTTAGTTCGTCTTTCTGTTGGTATTGAGTTTGTAGATGATATAATAAATGATTTACAACAAGCATTAGAAAAACTTTGATCTGACAAGTTAAAATAATTGGAAAGCCACCCAGTTTCCTCAAAACAGAGGTAACTTTGTAGCATTGAAAATATAAAAGAACAAAAACAGTAATACTATGACATACTGTTTTAGTAAAGGCAAGGGGATTTCTGATTTCTCTAATTGGATATAATTTCCTTTTAATGTTATCGTATAATCATTACGAACTTGTCTTTTTGTTTCATAGCAGAAAACATTATCTAAATTTTCTCCATTGAGCTTAGTATGAATATCTGTTAGTCCCGATTAAAAGTCAAACCTAGTTGAAATTAGGCTCCACTCATTATTTAAGCTACTCTTTTTTGTTCTAGCTTTAATTCTTCTTTTATAGCCATTCTCAGCAAATTAAGTTTATCATGACCAATAATTCTGTTTAGTCTTTTTTCAATTTGCATTAGAGATACAGCAATCCAACGACCTCTCATATTAGAGGAAGACCACCTAGTAACTTTACCTGCATACTTACTAATTTGAGAGTTTAGAGATTCAATAGTATTTGAAGTCATTAATGATTTACCCAATTGTTCAACTAAACCTAATTTATGAAGCGTTAAAGTTTCTTCAAGTCCTTCATCTAAGGAATTAGCTGCTGATCGATTTATTGTTTCAAGTTCTATTCTTATTTCATAAAGCTTTCTTTTAGCAACTTCATATTCTGGTTCGCTATAAGCACGCTGCAATTTCCCTCGATAATGTTTTTGTATATCTTTAGGAAGATAACTTACTACGTTTTCTCGCTTGTGCCACACGCATCTTTGGGACAAAGCATACTTCCCAAAAGTTTCTTTCACAGCTTTTATCAATCCAGTAGAACCATCTGTTATTGTAAATATTCCCTCTGTAAATGAGAAGTTTCTTCTTATTAAATCTTTCAATAATCCTTTTATCGAAAGATTATCTTCTGTAGTTGTATGGATAAACCCTAATGGAATTTTAATACCATCAATTGTTATTCCTAAGGCTATGACTACTTGTTCTCTCTGTAGATATTTCCCATCTATAACTAATCCTATAAAATCATATTTCCCTAAATCTCTATTTTCAAACTCTTCCAAGGATTTTTTACTTTCTTCAATAAACTGCCTACTTACTGTTGATTGGCTGAGGCCAAAACTTTCCAATGTGGTTTTGGCTACTTCACCATAATTCTTTTCACTTAGTCCAAAGATTATCTTTCTTACTAATTCATCTGCTGGTGTTTCAATGGCTCGTAGTTTTTTATAATTTTCTAATCCTTCTGTTTTTTTCGTCTCGGTATTATACAACCGTGGAATTTGCATTTTGACTCGTTCATCTCCAATTTTGATGCTACCTGGATTACTTCCCCAACGACTATACTTTTGTTCTTCTCGTGAGACTCGTTCGTAACGGCTACCAGCTTTTTGATGTACTTCATCTTCGAAGAACTGGTTAGCTATTAGTTTCGATATTTCTGTCATGTGACTAAATAGTTCCATTTGGATTTCTATTGGTTGTTCCTTAAACCAATTAAGATTTTTACTCGTTATTTCTGTACTTTGCATTTTTAGGCTCCTTAAATTATTGGTTTTGTTTTGCAACTTTAATTTAATGATTTTTGGAGCCTTTCTT
>UOGD01000256.1_pt1 | contig 39515 bp, 51 predicted proteins | sample 1989731 | NCBI WGS metagenome assembly UOGD01 (sample SAMEA4712198, study PRJEB27164) | hydrothermal vent metagenome | biome: marine basaltic hydrothermal vent biome; feature: marine hydrothermal vent; material: mineral | place: Pacific Ocean | collected 2011-06-14/2011-07-23 | depth 1691 m | reverse complement strand
GCAGTTCTGTTTAATTTACGTCCTTTAACTCTATGCCTCATGATACTCTACCTTATCAATAAAATTTAATTGTTTTCACTATTATAGTTTATATACTTGTCCACGTCCATTCCAAATTCCAGACCGTACATTTCAACTATCTCTGTCAGTTCCGATAGAGATTTTCTACCAAAATTTCTGAACTTAAGCATTTCACTTTCATCTTTTTTAACAAGATCGCCTAATGTTTTTATCTCTGCTGCTTTCAAACAATTATGAGATCTTACACTTAGTTCAAGATCGTCTACGCTTGTTAATAAAATCTTTTTAATTCTTTCAGCTTCAACATCAATTTCAGTTTCAATCTTTTCTTCTTCTTGTTCAACATCAAAATTGATAAAAAGATTAATGTGGTCTCTTAAAATTTGTCCTGCATTGGAAAGTGCATCTTCAGGTGTAATTGAACCATCAGTGTGAATTTCAAGTGCAAGTTGTTCATAATCATTACTTTCACCAATTCTTACATTTGTAACATCGTAAGTTACTTTTGTAAGTGGTGTGTATATTGAATCGATCATGATAAGACCAATTGTACGGTCGGCAACGTTTTGTTCTGCTGCAGGAACATATCCTTTACCAAAACCGAATCTAATTTCCATTTCAAATTTTGCATCATCATTTAATGTTGCAATGTGTTGATCCGGATTTAATATCTCGATATCAGCGCATTGTTCCTGTAGATTCTTAGCAATTACATTACCAGCGGTACTCATGGAAAATTCCATTTTATTCGCTTTTTTATTAAGGATTTTAAATCTTACTTTTTTGAGATTTAAAATTATTTCAGTAACATCTTCTGCAACACCGGGAATACTTGTAAATTCATGTAAAACACCATCAAACTTAACTGCAGTGATAGCGCTTCCAGCAATTGATGATAATAAAACTCTTCGAAAGGCATTTCCAAGAGTTACTCCAAAACCTCTCTCTAAGGGTTGAACGACAAATTTGCCATACTTATCTGAAGATGACGCTTCTTCTAAAATCACACCATCCGGCATTTTTATAAACGGATAACTCATCTAATTCCTCTTCTTAAAATTATTAATTACTTAGAGTATAATTCAACAATTAATTGTTCATTAGCTACTAAAGGTACAACTTCGCGTGCAGGAACATCCATAAATGTTCCGCTTAATGCAGCCTTATCCACTTGCAGCCACTCATAAACATTATCTTTTGTTCTTCTTAATGTATTATGAATTACATCTAACTTTTTACTTTTTTCACGAACTGTAATAACATCACCCGGCTGTAAAATATACGAAGGAATGTTTACAGTTCTGCCATTGACTTGTAAATGTCTGTGAAGGACTAACTGACGAGCAGCTTTTCTTGACGGAGCAAATCCTAAACGGTAAACAACATTATCAAGTCTACTCTCAAGTAATTGAATCAAGTTTTCACCAGTAACGCCTTTTTGCTTATTAGCTCTAATAAAATATGAGTGAAACTGAGATTCCAATAATCCGTAAATTCTTTTAACTTTCTGTTTTTCCCTTAACTGAACGCCGTATTCAGAAAACTTCATTCTTCTGCTTAAACCATGCTGTCCAGGAGCATAATTTTTGCTTTCTAAAGGACAACGTTCAGAATGACACTTTGAACCTTTTAAAAATAATTTTTGTTTTTCTCTTCGACACAGTTTACAACTTGGGCCTGTATATCTTGCCATCTAATCTTCTCCCTTTATACTCTTCTACGTTTCGGTGGTCTACAACCATTGTGTGGTATAGGTGTAATATCTCTTATGGATAAAATCTGTAGCCCCGCAGTATTTAATGCACGAATTGCTGCTTCTCTTCCTGATCCAGGTCCTTTAACATAAACATCAACTTTTCTCAAACCTAAATCATAAGCCTCTTTTGCAGCGCCTTCGGCTGTTACCTGAGATGCAAAGGGTGTATTTTTTCTTGATCCTTTGAATCCGTTTTTTCCTGCAGATGACCATGAAATTGTATTTCCATAAACATCAGTAATCGTCACAATGATATTATTAAAAGTTGCTTTAATATGAGCAACTCCTATAGAATCAACATGAATCTTCTTTTTAATTTTTCTAACAGCTTTTGCCAAAACTATACTCCTTTTATATTAGCTACTTCTTATTTCAACCCTGGTGTTTTTTTCTTACCAGCAACAGTTCTTCTCTTACCTTTTCTTGTTCTAGCGTTTGTTTTGGTCCTTTGTCCTCGAGCAGGTAAACCTCTACGATGACGTAAACCCCTGTAAGAGCCAATGTCCATTAATCTTTTAATATTCTGTTGAACTTCGCTTCTTAAAGCACCTTCAACTTTGTATTCAGCGGTCATAACAGAACGAATTGCACCTACTTCTTCCTCCGTCAGATCAGCAATTTTCTTTTCAGCATCTATATCTGCTTTTTTCAGAATTTCAATTGCTGTGTGCTGACCAATACCATAAATGTAGGTTAACCCTATATAAACTTTTTTCTGTTTTGGTAAATCGATTCCTGCGATACGAGCCAAACTAGTTACCTCCTAAATTATCCTTGGCGCTGTTTGTGTTTTGGATTTTTACAAATCACACGAACAGTTCCTTTTCGTTTAATGATTTTACAATTATCACACATTTTCTTAACTGATGCACGAACTTTCATCTTTATCCTCAACTATTTATATCGGTAAGTAATTCTACCTTTATTCAAATCATAAGGTGATAATTCAACAGCCACTTTATCACCAACTAAAATTTTTATAAAATGCATTCTCATTTTTCCGGAAATATGAGCTAATATTTTATGACCGTTATCTAATTTAACTTTGAAATTAGCATTAGGTAACGTTTCCGTTACAATTCCGTCAATTTTTATTGGTCCTTGTTTAGCCATATTAATTAACCGTTAGTATCTCTGGTTTACCTTTAATTATTGCAATTGAATGCTCAAAATGAGCTGATGGTTTTTTATCAGCTGTTACAACCGTCCAACCATCCTTTTCAACATTTACTTTATATGTTCCTGTATTCACCATAGGCTCAATCGCCAATGTCATTCCATTTTTTATCAGAGGACCAGTATTTTTTCTTCCAAAATTTGGAATCTGCGGATCCTCATGAAGCTTTTTTCCTACACCATGACCGCAAAGATCTCGAACAATTGAAAATCCAAAACTTTCAACATATTCTTGAACTGCTGCCGAAATATCGCCGATACGATTATTTACTTTAGCAGCTTCAATTCCCTTATAAAGAGATTTTTCCGTAACGTCCATCAATTTTTTTTTCTCTTCTGAGATACTGCCAATTGCTATAGATAAAGCCGCATCACCGTAATAGTTATTTTTAATCGCTCCAATATCAACAGAAAATATTTCACCTTCCTTAAGAACTCTGTTACTTGGAATTCCGTGAACAACAACCTCATCAATTGATGCACAAATCGTACCCGGAAAATCCATTACTCCATACTGCTTAAAACCTTTGAAAGCAGGAACCGCGTCATTACTTCTTATCCAATCCTCAGCAATTTTATCAAGCTCTAAAGTTGAAACCCCTGGTTTTGCATAGCGCTTAACCAATTGTAAGGTTTCAGCTACAATCTGACAACTTTCGCGTATATAATCAATCTCTTTTTTTGATTTAATCAAAATCAATTATATACCACCGCCTCTTCGTCCTCTCATTTTACCAGATTTCATGAACCCGTCATAATGTCTCATCAACAAATGAGATTCAATCTGCTGCAGAGTATCCAAAGCTACACCAACAATAATCAACAAACTTGTCCCGCCAAAAAACTGAGCAAAACTCCCCGATACGCCAAGCTTGGAAATAAACGCAGGCATAATTGCTATCAATGCTAAAAATATTGATCCTGGTAATGTAATCTTAGTGAGAATATTGTCAATAAATTCTGATGTTTGTTTACCCGGTCTAATCCCGGGAATAAACCCACCCTGCTTTTTCATATTTTCAGCAACATCCTGCGGATTAAACGCTATTGCCGTATAAAAATAGGTAAAGAACACAATCATCAATCCGTAGATAAATGAATAAGTGAATGACGTATAATTAAAATGTGCAGAAACAGACTGCAAAAATTCATTATCAGGGAAAAATGATAATACCGTACTTGGGATAAACATAATTGCCTGAGCAAAAATGATAGGCATTACACCGGCGGTATTCACTTTTAACGGAATATACTGTGTTACACCGCCATAAACTTTTCTGCCGACAACACGTTTCGCATATTGAACCGGAATTCTTCTTGTTCCTTCTGTTACCAGAACTATACCGGCAATAATTAAAACCATAAGCGTTAGTATTACAATTTCGATTACAATATTTCTTGTTCCTGATGCAATAAGGCGATATTCGTCCAATACTGCGAACGGAAATCTGTTAATAATACCAATAAAAATTATCAATGAAATACCGTTACCAATACCTTTATCAGTTATCTGCTCGCCAATCCACATCATAAAAACTGTGCCGGCAACTAATATCATAACTGAAGTGAAAACAAAACCAAAACCTTGAACATCAGCCGGAACAACAGGAACACCGTTGAACGATAAATTATTAATAACACCTGTAACAACACCAAGAGCTTGGAAAAACGAAATAGCTACTGTACCATAACGTGTTAACTGAGTGATCTTCTTTCTTCCCTCTTCCCCTTCTCTTTGAAGTTTTTGGAAGTAAGGAATTACAGCGCCACCTAATTGTAAAATAATTGATGCACTGATATAAGGCATAATTCCAAGTGCAAAAATTGCAGCATTTCTAAACGCGCCTCCGGCAAAAAGATCATATAATCCTAACAAGTTATCCGAAGTCTTATTTGCCATCGCTTCTGATAACAAATACGAATCAACTCCAGGCAAAGTAATATGAGCGCCGACTCTTACAACTACCAACAGAGCTAAAGTATAGAGAATTCTCTGACGAAGCTCATGTATTTTGAAAATATTCCGAAATGTTTCTTGTAAATTCGCCATTAATCTTTCATCTCTTTGATTGTTCCGCCAGCATTTTCAATTTTTTCTTTTGCAGATTTACTAAACGCATGAGCTTCAACTTCAACTTTGGATGTAATTTCACCGTTGCCTAAAATTTTATATGGGCTAACAGCCTTTGAAATCATTCCATTTTTAAAAAGCACAGCTGCGTTAATAACACCTTCTTCTACTTTTTTCTCATCTATTATTTTCTGCAAGCTTGATACATTAACCGCTTGATAACTTACCTTGAACGGGCTATTGAATCCTTTTTTAGGAACTCTTCTTTGAAGCGGCATTTGTCCACCTTCGAACCATGCACGATATTTATAACCCGATCTTGATTTCTGTCCATTACTACCTCTTGTTGCAGTCCCGCCGCGTCCGCTACCTTCACCGCGCGCTATTCGCTTTCTCGGTTTTGTAGCTCCTTTTGCACTTTTAAGATTACTTAAAATATCCATCAAATTTCCTATTCTTCAATTTCTTCAACTTTTACTAAATGCGATACTACCTTTACCATTCCTCTAATCTGAGGAGTATCGTTATGAATTACACTATTATTCGGTTTACCCAAGCCAAGCGCTTCGATAGTAAGCTTTTGTTTCTTAGGTCTGTCAATAATACTTTTAACTTGTGTTATGTTCAATTTTTTTGTCATCGTTTTCCTCAATTAGGCATTAAACAATTCGCTAACTTCCATGCCTCTTTTAGCCGCCATTTTTCTAGCATCTATCAAATTCAACAATCCGTTCAAAGTTGCTTTAACTTGATTATGAGAGTTACTAGATCCTAAAGATTTTGTAAGAATATCTTGTATCCCTGCTGCTTCAAGTACCGCTCTAACTCCGCCGCCGGCAATAACGCCAGTTCCGTGAGAAGCAGGTTTTAACAAAACTTTTCCCGCCCCATATTTACCAATAATTTGGTGAGGAATTGTACCTTTTATTATTGGAATTACTTTTACGTTTTTCCTTGCATCATCTATTCCTTTAGAAATAGCATCCGTAACTTCGTTTGCTTTCCCAAGTCCAACACCAACTTTTCCTTTTCCGTCGCCAACAACAACAATGGCATTGAAACTGAATCTTCTGCCACCTTTAACCACCTTAGCAACGCGGTTTATATGCACAACCTTTTCTTTTAATCCATCAACATTAGTAACTTTTTTAGGCTTCAATTTTTACTCCCATATTAACAAATTCTTTTTTAGAACGCAGCCGGAAGAGGATTCGAACCTCTACAGACGCCTCCAAAGGGCGTAGTCCTACCATTAGACGATCCGGCTAACTTTAAAACTTTAATCCGGCTTCCCTGGCGCCATCGGCTACAGCTTTAACTCGACCATGATAAGCAAACAGACCACGGTCAAAAACAACTTTTTCAACTTTAAGTTCAATAGCTTTTTTACCGATCAGTTCACCGACCAGTTTACTTTTTTCAGTTTTTGATTTAGCCTCTTTAACAGCATCAACAATTTCATTAGATAAAGTGGATGCAGAAGCTAAAGTTTTGCCCTGAGTATCATCAATAATCTGGGCGTACATATGATTCAAACTTCTAAATACAGTTAAACGAGGTTTATCGCTAGTTCCAAAAATATTTTTTCGTACTCGTATTATTTTACGTGTTTTTCTTTGTTTGTCTCTTTTTAACATTTTTTAACTCAAATCTCCTAATCCTAAAAATTAACCAGCAGTTTTACCAGCTTTTTTGATAATTATTTCGTCGCTATATTTAATACCTTTCCCTTTGTAAGGTTCAGGTTTTCTGAATGATCTAATCTTGGCTGCAACAAGTCCAACTAATTCTTTATCAATTCCTTTGATAACAATTTGTGTTGTTGTTGGGACTTCGAGGGTTATTTCATCCGGAGGAGCAAAGTAAATTGGATGTGAATAACCAATAGTTAACAGCAAATTTTTACCTTTAAGTTCAGCTCTGTAACCAACGCCGACTATATTCAATGTTTTAGTATAACCTTCCGTAACGCCAGTAACCATATTCTGCAATAAAGCACGTGTTAAACCATGTAAAGCTCTATTCTGTTTCTGATCATCAGGTCGAGTTACTGAAATTTCATCTTCATTGACTTCAACTTCTATATTTTTAGGCAAGGACATCGATAGCTCACCTAATTTACCTTTAACAGAAATCTTTCTACCATCCTGAGTAAAAGTAATATCTTTAATATTTACTGGTTTTTTACCTATTCGTGACACTTAATCTCTCCGTTCAAATATTTACCAAATGTGACAAATAACTTCACCGCCAATAGCTGACTTTCTTGCTTGTTTGTCTGTAACCAAACCTTGCGATGTTGAAATAATTGCAATACCCAATCCGTTAAGAACGCGAGGGATATTATCTTTATCAACATATCTTCTTAAGCCCGGTGTGCTTATTTTTTTTAAACCTGTAATTGACGGTTTCCCATCAACATATTTCAGGTGAATTCTTATCACATTCTGCTTATTATCTTCAATTATGTTGTAATCTCTTATAAACTTTGATTCTTTCAATATTTCCGCAATACCTTTTTTCATATTACTAGCCGGAATATCAACAAATCTCTTTTTCGCTTTTGCGGCATTTCTAACTCTTGTCAAAAAATCAGCAACTGGATCAGTAACTGGCATTTCAATTCTCCTACTATTTTACCAACTAGATTTTTTAATTCCTGGAATTTCACCTTTTAAAGCCATTTCTCTAAAAACTAACCTTGAAATTCCAAATTTTCTGTAATAACCCCTGGATCTTCCTGTCATCATGCATCTGTTCCTTAATCTTACCGGAGAAGCATTTCTCGGTAATTTCTGAAGACCTTCATAATCACCTTTTTCTTTCAACTCTTTTCTTAGCACAGCATATTTTTCAACAACTTTACGTCGTTTTGCTTCTCTAGCTATTATTGATTTTCTTGCCATAAAAAAACCTTACCTAAATTTATTTTTTCTTAAACGGCATACCGAATGCTAAAAGCAGTTCGTACGCTTCATTATCAGTTTTTGCAGATGTAACGAAAGTTACATCCATACCGATAACTTTATTTACTTTATCAACATCTATTTCAGGGAAAATGATCTGTTCTTTTATTCCCAAAGTATAATTTCCTCTTCCGTCAAAAGATTTATCAGGAATACCTCTAAAGTCTCTTACTCTAGGTATGGCAACCGAAATAAGTCTGTCAAGAAATTCATACATGTAACGTTTTCTCAAAGTTACTTTAGCTCCAATAGGCATTCCTTCACGCAGCTTAAAGTTAGAAATTGATTTCTTTGCTTTTCTTATCTGCGGTTTTTGACCTGTTATTGTTACAAGGTCTCTTACAGCAGTTTCCAGAAGCTTTGAATCATTAGCTGCTTCACCAACACCCATATTAACCACAATTTTTTCCAACTTAGGCACTTCCATCACATTTTTATAAGAGAATTTTTCCCGCATCTGAGGAATTATTTCATCCTTATATTTTTCAAAAAGTCTTAATGGAATATTAACAGACTTAGTCTCACTGTTTTCAGCTTTAACTTTTTTACTACTAGTTTTTTTAGCCACTTTTTTATTTTCTTCTTTCTTCGCCATTATAAATTTAAATCCTTAAATATTGTAATTACAACATCTCGCCACTTAATTTGCTGACTCTAGCTCTTTTTGTCTTTTCGGTTTTATCATCGATAATAATTTTTGTTCCAATTCTTGTCGGCTCGTTAGATTTAGGATCTAACAACATTACATTCGAAACATGAATCGGAGCTTCTTTTTCAATGATACCTCCCTGAGGATTAGCCTGACTCGGCTTCGTGTGTCTCTTCCTAAGATTCACACCCTCGATGATAATTCTATTCATCTTCGGATATACCTTTAATACTTTTCCGGTACTACCTTTATAGTTGCCAGCAATAACAATTACATTATCATTTTTCTTAATCTTCATCTAATAAAATCCTTATTTTATAACACTTCCGGTGCTAGTGATATAATTTTCATAAATCTTTTATCTCTAAGTTCTCTTGCAACAGGTCCAAAAATACGTGTTCCGATAGGTTCGTTCTGTGCATTCAAGAGAACCGCTGCATTTTCATCAAAACGTATATAGGAACCGTCGTTACGTCTTACTTCTTTATTGGTTCTTACGATCACTGCTCTGGTAACTTCCCCTTTTTTGATACCGCTGTTAGGAATTGCGGCTTTTACCGTAACCACTATCAAATCACCAATACTCGCATATTTTCTTCCACTACCGCCTAAAACTTTTATACATCTAACTTTTTTAGCACCTGAATTATCAGCAACCACTAAATTTGTTTCTGCTTGAATCATCTCAATATTCTCCTACTCGCTGCGTCTATTACTTAGCTTTTTCAACAATTTCCACCAATCTCCAATTTTTATTCTTACTAATTGGTCTGGTTTCCATAATTTTTACAACATCACCAATGTTACATTCGTTGTTTTCGTCATGCGCCATCAGGTTGGTTGTTTTCTTAAAATATTTTTTATAAATAGGGTGCGCTATTTTTCTTTGAATGGCAATCATAATACTTTTATCCATACCATTTTTAATTACAACACCTATCCTAGTTTTTCTTATACCTCTTGTTTCCATAAACACTTACCAAATTTCCTTTTATTTACTTTCAGCCGATTTCTGAATATCTAATTCTCTTTCTTTTAAAACGGATTTCATTCTTGCGATATCTTTTCTTACTAATTTCAGTTTTGCAGTGTTAGTAAGATTTTTTAATGCATGCTGAAACCGGAGATCCACTAAACTTTTTTCTTCTTCTTCAATCCTTTTAATAATTTCTTCGTTTGTCATTTCACGAATTTCATAAATTTTCATTCTCTAAACCTTAAATTAATTCTCGTAGTCGGGTCTCATTGTGAATTTAGTTTTAAATGGTAATTTATTACCGGCTAATCTAAAAGCCTTCACTGCAATTTCTTTAGGCACACCGGAAACCTCGAATAAAATTCTACCAGGTTTAATAACTGCAACCCAAAATTCCGGATTTCCTTTACCTTTACCCATTCTTGTTTCAAGAGGTTTCTTTGAAACCGGTTTATCAGGAAAAACACGAATCCAAACCTTACCGTCTCTTTTCATAGTTCTAGTTATTGCAACCCTGCAAGCCTCAATTTGTCTGCTTGTCATCCAAGCTGCTTCGGTAGCTTTAATTCCAAAATCACCAAAAGCAACTCTGCTTCCGCGATAAGCTTTTCCTCTTCTTCTACCTCTATGTGACTTTCTATATTTTACTCTTTTGGGCATTAACATGCTAAATACTCCTCAAACTCTTAGTCAGATAATCTTTTTCCTAAAACTTCGCCTTTGCATATCCAAACTTTTATACCAATTGAACCATAAATGGTTTGAGCGGTAAATGTTGCATAATCAATGTCAGATCTTAAAGTATGCAAAGGAATTTTTCCTTCTTTATATTGTTCCGTTCTAGCCATTTCAGCACCACCTAAACGACCGGAACACATAACTCTGATACCTTCGGCTCCCATTCTTCTAGCAGAAGTAATTGCTTGTTTCATAGCTCTTCTAAATGAGATTCTGCCTTGAATCTGCTGTCCGATATTTTCAGCAACTAAATAAGCGTCTAGTTCAGGTCTTTTGATCTCAGAAATTTGAACTTTAACTTCTTTATCCGTAATACTTTTCAATTCCTGCTCAAGTTGAGCAATCTCTTTACCGCTCTTTCCTATAACAACACCAGGACGAGAAGTATGTATTGTAAGCACTACGTTTTTAGAAGTACGATCAATAACGATCCTTGAAATACCTGCCTTTTTCAATCGATTCTGGATATATAATCTTAACTTCTTATCCTCATACAATTTTTCGGCATAACTTTTACTTTCATACCAATTAGATTCCCATCCTCTAATAATACCTACTCTAAAACCTATTGGATTAACTTTCTGACCCAAAAATTCCTCCTAAATAAACTATTTACTTGCTACTACAATTGTTAAATGATTAGATCTTTTTCTTACTCTGTATGCTCTTCCCATCGGAGCAGGCAACATTCTTTTTAATGTTGGTCCTTGATTTACATATACCTCTTTTACAAATAAATCTGAAGGTTCATGATTCGATTCCTCATCTTTATTAAAAAGATTTGCAACAGCCGATCGAAGAACTTTTTCAGCATCTTTAGCAGCATGCTTAGGACTAAAATGCAAAATCTCAATTGCCTGATCTACAGATAGACCTCTTATCAGATCTATTACTAATCTCATCTTTCGTGGAGATGAACTTAAATATTTATGTGTTGCTTTAGCTTCCATTGGTTTATTATCCTAACTCAAATTTTTATCTAACTCTTGTTGCTTTTTCAGCTTTTGTTCCCGGATGTCCCCTGAATATTCTTGTAGGAGAAAATTCTCCTAACTTATGACCAACCATATTCTCTGAAATATAAACTGGGATCATCTTGTTTCCATTATGTACTGCAATTGTATGACCGACAAATTCCGGCGATATTGTGCATGCACGAGCCCAGGTTTTAATAATCTTTTTCTGATTGCTCGCATTTAAATCTTTAATTCTCTTTTCCAATTTTGCGTCTATGTACGGACCTTTTTTAACTGATCTTGGCATTTGTTAATCTCTATTTGGTTCTTCGTTTAATTATATATTTATCTGACGGATTTCTTTTTTTTCTGGTTTTTAGACCCTTTGCCGGCTGACCCCAAGGAGATACCGGATGACCGCCGCCGGAAGTTCTACCTTCACCGCCGCCCATCGGGTGATCAACAGGATTCATTACAACGCCTCTAACTTTAGGTCTGAAACCCAACCATCTTGTTCTACCTGCTTTACCTAAACTAATATTCATATGATCGGAATTACCAACAGTACCATAAGTAGCCATGCAATCCAAGTGAACCATTCTAACTTCACCGGAGGGAAGTTTCAAATGAGCATAATTTCCTTCCTTTGAAGTAAGCTGGATAGCATTGCCGGCTGAGCGTCCTAACTGTCCGCCTTTACCAGGTTTTAATTCCACATTGTGAATTAGACTTCCTAAAGGAATATCCTTTAGTTTCATTGCATTACCGATCTTAATTTCAACCCCTTCACCTGAAGCAACAACATCACCAACTTTTAATCCGTTTGGTGCTATGATGTATCTTTTCTCTCCATCGGCATAATGTAATAATGCTATACGGGCAGACCTGTTCGGATCATATTCAATAGAAAATACTTTTGCAGGGACACCAAATTTGTCTCTTTTAAAATCTATAATTCTATATTTTCTTTTATGACCGCCGCCTCGATGACGCATGGTCAATCTGCCAAGATTATTTCTTCCGCCTTTTTTCTTCAACGCAACTGTCAAAGATTTTTCCGGTTTGGATTTTGTGATCTCTTCAAAAGTAGAGATCGACATAAATCTTGTTCCAGGTGTATTTGGTTTTAATTTTCTAATCGCCATCTAATTAAGCTCCAATTCCTAAACTTTATATTTCTTCAAAAAGATCAAGTGTCTGACCTTCTTTAATAGTTATAATTGCCTTTTTGAACCGAGGTGTTTTACCCGAAAATCTACCTCTCTTAGTAAACTGGGTTTTTGTTTTGCCTTTATACCTAATAGTATTAACAGCAACAACGTTCACCTCAAATTTCTTCTCAATTGCTTTAGCTATTTCAATTTTATTTGTATTGTAATTAACAATGAAACCATACTTATTTTCACTTTCCATAAGTTCGGTCATTTTTTCAGTAACTAAAGGTCTTATTAAAATATTATGCATCTTAAATACCAATCAAATATTAATTGAATAAACTAACTAATTTGTCAACTGCACTTTTCTGTAATAGTAGAACCTGATTATTCAAAAGATCGTATGTCGATGCATTTTGAGCTTCAAGTATATTAACTTTGTTAATATTTCTACCAGATTTATAAACATTTTCTTGACGCTCATGAGTAAGTAAAAGTGTTTTTTTACCTTTTATCTTTAGTGCATCAAGCATTTCTTCAAAATCTTTTGTTTTCGGCACTTCAAAGTTGAAATCTTCAACAACTATAATTTGGTCAGCTTTAGCTTTATGCGAAAGTGCAGATTTTCTAGCTAATTTTTTAACCTTTTTATTCAGCTTTTGTCTGTAATTTCTCGGTTTAGGTCCAAAAATGGTTCCACCGCCAATCCAAATAGGAGATCTGGTTGTACCGGCACGTGCCGTACCTCTTCCTTTTTGTCGCCATGGTTTTCTTCCACCGCCTCTTACATCACTTCGCTCTTTAGTTTTATGAGTTCCTTGGCGTCTATTAGCTAAATAAGCTTTAACAGCTAAGTAGATAACATGATCATTCGGCTCAATACCAAAAATTTCATCGGATAATTCAATTGAATCACCAGTCTGATCGCCATCAATTTTATAAACATCTAACTTCATCACTTAACCAATTACTTTTTAATTTCTACTATTGTATTTATAGCTCCAGGAACAGATCCTTTAACTAAAACAAGATTTTTTTCATTAATAACTTTAACAACTTTTAATCCGGTAGTTGTAATTCTTTTATGTCCGGTTCTTCCACCCATTTTCATACCTTTAAAAACACGAGAAGGATAAGAACTTTGTCCGATTGAGCCAGGTGCTCTTTCTCTATCGCCTTGCCCATGAGTTCTTTGACCGCCTGCAAAACCATGACGTTTCATAACGCCTTGGAAACCTTTACCTTTACTCTTTGCAGATACTTTCACAACGTCATTTTCTTCAAAGACATCAGCGGTTATTACATCACCAATTTTATATTCGGAAATATCAAAATTTCTGAATTCTCTTAAATAAGCAGATGGTTTTAATTTCAACTTTTTATAATTTTCAATTTGCGGTTTGCTTAAATGTTTTTCTTTCTTCATTCCAAACCCTAATTGAAGCGCTTCGTATCCGTCTCTTTCTTTAGTTTTAATTGCAACCACATTACAAGGTCCAACTTCAAGAACAGTAACCGGAAAAGCTCTTCCATCTTCCGAATATATGTTTGTCATTCCTAATTTTTTACCTAACATACCTGGCATTTTTCAAATCCTTATAACTTAATCTCAATATCAACACCCGCCGGTATATCCAACTTACTCAAGGAATCGACGGTTTTATTGTTAGAGTTATGAATGTCTATTATTCTCTTATGAGATCTAATTTCAAACTGTTCTCTTGACTTCTTATCAACATGAGGAGAGCGTAAAACTGTATAGACCGATCGCCTAGTTGGCAACGGGATAGGACCGGAAACAACCGCCCCGGTACTTTTAACTGTTTTGATAATCTTTTCAGTTGACTTATCAATTAAAATGTGATCGTATGATTTTAATCGTATTCTTATCTTTTGACCAGCCAATTTATCTCTCCTTAAAGTTAAACCCGATTGAGCTTTACTCAATCAGGAATTTTGTTATCTATCTAATTACTCATATATTTTTGTTACAACACCAGCGCCAACTGTTCTGCCGCCTTCACGAATAGCAAAACGGAGACCTTCGTCCATAGCGATTTCAGAAATCATGTCAACTTTTAGTTTAACATTATCACCAGGCATAACCATTTCGGTACCTTCAGGTAAAGTAGCAATACCGGTTACATCAGTTGTTCTGAAATAGAACTGAGGTCTGTAACCGTTGAAGAAAGGAGTATGTCTTCCGCCTTCTTCTTTTGACAAGATATAAACTTCACCTTCGAATGACTTATGAGGTGTAATCGAACCGGGTTTAGCTAATACCATACCTCTTTGGATTTCATTTTTGTCAACACCTCTTAAAAGTATACCAGCATTGTCACCAGCCATAGCTGAATCAAGTTCTTTTCTGAACATTTCAATTCCAGTTACAACTGTTTTCTTGTCCATTCCTAAACCGAGAAGCACAACTTCTTCACCTAATTTAACTTCTCCCCTTTCAACTCTACCGGTAGCAACAGTACCACGACCAGTAATCGAGAATACGTCTTCAACCGGCATTAAGAACGGTTTGTCAGAATCTCTTTCAGGAATAGGAATATATTCATCCACTGCATCCATAAGTTCCCAAATACTATCCAATCTTGGGTCATCTGCAGGTACGTCACTTGCAGCTGCTTCTAAAGCTTGAAGAGCTGAACCTTTGATGATAGGTATTTCATCACCTGGGAATTCATATTCGCTCAACAATTCTCTTAATTCCATTTCAACTAATTCAATCAATTCCTCATCATCAACAAGATCAACTTTATTCAAATAAACTACAATTCTAGGTACACCTACCTGACGAGCTAAAAGAATATGCTCTCTTGTTTGAGGCATAGGACCATCAGTTGCAGCTACAACCAAAATTGCACCGTCCATCTGGGCAGCGCCAGTTATCATGTTCTTAACGTAGTCAGCATGTCCAGGACAATCCACGTGAGCGTAATGCCTGTTAGCAGTTGAATACTCAACATGAGCTGTAGCAATTGTAATACCTCTTTCTCTTTCTTCTGGAGCGTTATCAATACTATCAAATGTTCTTTCTTCAGACAAACCTTTCTTTGCTAGAGCCATTGTGATAGCTGCTGTTAATGTGGTTTTACCATGATCAACATGACCGATTGTACCGATATTAACGTGAGGTTTACTCCTATCAAATTTTTCCTTCGCCATCGAATACTCCTTATTATTTTTATTCTTGATTAATTACTTTAAATTTTCTTTCAGACTTTTTTAATAGCAGATTTCTCAGAAATCTCCTCTGCAATTGACTTTGGCACCTCTGAATAGTGCGCAAATTGCATTGAATAAATTGCTCTACCTTGAGTCATGGATCTTAATATCGTCGCATATCCAAACATTTCAGATAAAGGAACTTTTGCTTTGATCACTTGGGCATCTTTCCGCGCATTAAATCCTTCAACTTTACCGCGTCTTGAGTTAAGATCTCCCATTACATCCCCCATATATTCTTCCGGGGTTGTGACTTCAATTTCCATCATCGGTTCAAGTAGAACTGGTTTTGCCTTTTTAGCTCCTTCTCTAAATGCCATTGCTCCGGCAACTTTAAAGGAAACTTCATCGGAATCAACATCGTGATATGAACCGTCATAAAGTTTAACTTTCACGTCTACAACCGGATAACCTGCAATAACACCATTTTTCATTGCATCTCCAATACCACGCGAAACCGGAGTAATGTATTCCTTAGGAACAGCACCTCCAACAATTGCATTTTCAAATTCAAACCCTTTGCCCGGTTCGTTTGGCGACATCTCAATCCAAACATGACCATATTTGCCGCGACCACCGCTTTGTTTAACAAATTTACCTTCAGACTGCACTGTTTTTGTGATGGTTTCTCTGTAAGCAACTTGAGGTTTACCAATATTTGCTTCAACTTTGAACTCTCTCTTCATTCTATCAACAAGAATTTCGAGATGAAGTTCGCCCATCCCTGAAATTAACGTCTGACCGGTTTCGTCATCAACTTTAACTTTAAATGTCGGATCTTCATCAGACAATTTAACCAATGCATCAGAAAGTTTATCTTGATCGGCTTTAGTTTTCGGTTCAATCGCAATCTGTATAACCGGTTCCGGGAATTTCATTTTTTCCAGAACAACTTTATCATCCTCAGTACATAAAGTATCACCGGTTCTTGTATGCTTTAATCCAACAATTGCTGCTATATCACCTGCTCTTACTTCGTCAAGATCTTCTCTCTTGTTTGCATGCATTAAAAGAATTCTACCAACTCGTTCCTTTTTGTCGGAAACAGAATTATAGATATATGATCCCGCTTTTAATTTCCCACTATAAACTCTGATGTAGGTTAATTTACCAACATGCGGGTCAGTCATTATCTTAAATGCCAATGCAGTGAATCTTTCTTTTGTATCAATCTTTCTAATTACTTCATCATCTCTGTGAATATGATGAACTTTAAGTTCCTTTGTATCAACAGGAGAAGGAAGTAGTTCCACGATTGAATCGAGTAATTTCTGAACTCCCTTATTCTTGAAAGAAGAACCGCATAAAACCGGAGTAATTTTCAACTCTTGAGTTGCAATTTTTAATACTTTCTTTACCTCATCTTCGGTGATCTCTTCGCCTTCAAGATATTTTTCTAACAATGTATCATCAACATCGGAAACTGCTTCCAGCATAATTGTTCTATACTTTTCAGCTACCGGGAGTAAATCTGCAGGAATATCATTATCCTCATAAGTAGCACCAAGAGTGTCTTCGTGATACATTCTGGCTTTCATGGTCATCAAGTCAATTACACCGGAAAAGATATCACCTTCACCAATCGGTAAAGTAATAGGAATTGCATTTGCTCCTAATCTTGTTTTCATCATCTCAACTGCATTGAAAAAATCAGCACCAACTCGGTCCATTTTGTTAACGAATGCAATTCTTGGAACTTGGTACTTATCCGCTTGTCGCCAAACTGTTTCAGACTGTGGTTCAACTCCGCCTACGGCACAAAAAAGTGCAACCGCACCATCCAATACTCTCAAAGAACGTTCAACTTCTACCGTAAAATCAACATGACCGGGAGTATCAATAATATTTATTTGATGTCCGAGCCAAAAGGCTGTTGTAGCAGCACTTGTAATGGTGATTCCTCGTTCCTTTTCCTGCTCCATCCAATCCATAGTTGCAGCGCCATCGTGAACTTCACCAATTCTATGTGATTTACCGGTATAGTATAAAATTCTTTCTGTTGTGGTAGTTTTGCCCGCATCAATGTGGGCCATAATACCTATATTTCTTACCTTTTCTAAATCTACTCTTTTAATAGCCATCTACTCTTCTCATCATCACTCAATCATTTTATAAATCTACCACTTGAAATGTGCAAAGGCTTTATTTGCCTCTGCCATTCTATGAACATCGTCTTTCTTCTTAACTGAAGCTCCCTCGCCATTAGCTGCTGCAATCAATTCACCAGATAATTTTGCAGCCATGGTCTTTTCTTTTCTATCTCTTGAATAGTTTCTGATCCAACGTAAAGCTAAAGCTATTCTTCTTTCTGGTCTAACTTCCATTGGAACTTGATAAGTTGCACCGCCAACTCTTCTACTTCTCACTTCTACGAGTGGCTGAACATTATCAACAGCTTTTTTAAAAACCTCAATTGCAGGTTTCTTTGTTTTTTTCTCAATCATATCAAACGATTGATATACTAATTCTCTCGAAGTAGATTTTTTACCATCCCACATCAAATAGTTCACAAACTTAGCTACCAGTATATCATTATATTTTGGGTCTGGTTTAATATATCTTTTTTCTGCTCTTCTTTTTCTCATTTTTTTTCTACTATTTTTTTGGTCTCTTAGTGCCGTATTTTGATCTACTTTTTTTACGTTCTTCAACACCGCTAGTATCAAGTGTACCGCGGATTATATGATAACGTACGCCAGGAAGATCTTTAATTCTTCCTCCTCTTATTAGTACGATAGAGTGCTCCTGTAAGTTGTGTCCTTCACCAGGAATATATGCTGTAACTTCAATACCGTTTGTTAGCCGCACTCTAGCGACTTTCCTTAATGCTGAGTTCGGTTTTTTAGGTGTAGTTGTATAAACCCTAGTACACACACCGCGTTTCTGCGGACATGCTTGCAATGCCGGGGCCTTGTTTTTAGAAACAATTACTTTACGACCTTTTCTAACCAACTGATTTATTGTTGGCACTAAATTACCTCCATTAAAATACAAAGTGCTTAAAAATTCAGACTCTCAATATAGAATTATTCTAAATTTTTGTCAAGCCTGATAACTATTTATTTTTCCTCTTTTTCTTCTATTTTTTCATCTTCTTCTGCAGATTCCTCTACAACTTCCTCTATCTCCAGAATGATATCGTCATATTTTCTTAAACCAGTACCGGCTGGAATTCTACCACCCATAACAACGTTCTCTTTTAGACCGACCAGGTTATCAACCTTTGCCGCAATTGCTGCATTGGTTAACACTTTAGTAGTCTCTTGGAATGATGCTGCAGAGATGAAACTTTCTGTAGATAATGCCGCTTGGGTAATACCTAAAAGGACATTGTCAAAAGTTGCCGGTTCAGCATCTCTTACTTCTAGTAAGAGTTTTTCTCTTCTTTCAAGTTCGGAGTTAACTTCACGCATTTTTGTTTTGGTGATAATATCACCCTTTTTATATTTTGAATCACCCGGATCAACGATGACAACCGAATTTACCATTTTTTGATTTTCGTCGATAAGTCTAACTCTGTGAACAAGGTCTTCCTCAATGAACGTAGTATCGCCGGAAGTAATAATTCTTAATTTTCGAAGCATTTGACGAACAATTACTTCAATATGTTTATCATTAAGTTTCACACCCTGTAAACGATATACGTCCTGAATTTCATTCACTAAATATTCCTGAACTGCGTTCGTTCCTCTGATCTTCAGAATATCGTGCGGATCAATTGGTCCGTCAGTAATTTTTTCACCTGCTGGTATCTCATCACCTTCTTGTACCAGAATATGTTTTCCATAATTTACATTGTAAATTTTCTGGTCCATCGAGTCAAAAGAATCAACGATAATTTCTCTGGAACCTTTCTTTCTAGCTCCAAATTTAATTACACCTTCAATCTCGGAAACAACAGCCGGATCAATAGGACTACGAGCTTCAAATAACTCTGTAACCCTAGGAAGACCGCCCGTAATATCCCTACTCTTAGAAGCTGATTTTGAAATCTTAGCCAGAATAGTACCCGGTTCAGCAGTTGTATTTTCCTCAACAGATAAATATGCCCCGGTTGGAAGGTTGAAACTCTTTTCGTCACCATTTCCATCGATAATAACAATGCTTGGTGTAAGAGTTTTATCCTTAGATTCAATAACAACTTTTTGAACGTGACCTGTTTGTTCGTCAGCAATTTGCTTAATTGTTGAGTTATCAATCAGATCAATAAATTTAACTGTACCTCTAATATCCGTTAATATTACAGCGTTGTAAGGGTCATGATTATAAAGCGGCTGACCTTTCTTGATCTTCATCTGATCATCGACTAATATAATAGCACCGTACGGAATGTCATATTTTTTGATCTGCCTATCATCATCATCAAAAATACCTATTGAACCTCTTCTGCCTGTTACAACTTTAACATTTCCTAAGAAATCTTTTCTTTCAACAAAATTGATTTTCTCGAAAACGACCTTCCCGTCAGCACTTGATTCAACTTGAGACTGACTTGCAATACGAGATGAAGTACCGCCCAAATGGAATGTCCTTAATGTAAGCTGAGTTCCCGGCTCACCAATTGACTGTGCTGCAATAATACCAACAGCTTCACCAACTTCAACTAGATGACCAGTTGTTAAGTTTCTGCCGTAACATTTTGAACAAATTCCTCGTTTCGATTCACATGTTAAAGCTGTTCTAATAAACACAGCATCAATTGAAGCGTCATCTATTTGTTCTGCAGATTCTTCCGTGATCATTTCGCCTGCTTCAACAATTATTTCATCTGTTCGAGGGTCATAAATATCTTCCTGAGCAACACGCCCTGTAATACGCTCAGCTAAAGGTTCTCTTTCCAATTCAATATCTTTAATAGCCGAAACACTAACACCTCTAATCGTACCGCAATCCACTTCCGAGATTATGACATCCTGTGCTACATCTGTCAATCGTCTTGTTAAGTAACCGGCATCAGCAGTCTTCAGCGCTGTATCAGCCAAACCTTTACGAGCACCGTGTGTAGAGATAAAATACTCTAACACAGATAAGCCTTCTTTAAAGTTTGCAACAATCGGATTCTCAATAATCTCACCGGATTGACCGGAAAGAGATTTCTGAGGTTTCATCATCAAACCACGCATACCGGCTAACTGACGAACTTGCTCTTGTGAACCTCGAGCACCGGAATCGACCATCATATGTAATGGATTAAATCCACCTTGGTCTGTTCTGATCTTATCCATCAAGGATTTTGCAACATTATTTGTAGTATGAGTCCATACGTCAATGATCTTATTATATCTTTCAGCATCAGTAATGAACCCTTGATCATGCTCGTTCAAAATTTGTGATACTTTCTTATTTGAATCATTTATTAGCTTAACTTTTTCTTCCGGTACAAGCATATCACTAAAACTGATTGAAATACCTGCCATGGTTGAATATCTGTAACCTAGTTCCTTAAGATCATCTAAAAATATTGCAGTAACTTCATTACCAAGTTCGACAAACATTTTGTAAATGAAACCGCTAAATACTTTTTTAATAAGAAGTTCGTTCCAAAATCCCATCTCTTTGGGAACTATCTGATTGAAAATCACACGTCCAACTGTTGTATCAACAAATTTATCATTAATTTTAACTTTTATTTTTGCATGCAATTCAACCGCCTCATGATCATAAGCGACCAAAACTTCACCTGTATCGCCGAAGATCATTCCTTCACCTCTTGCCCCTGCTTTTACTTTTGTGAGGTAATAGCATCCTAAAACAATATCCTGAGTAGGAACAACAATAGGACTTCCATTCTGCGGAGAAAGAATATTATGGCTTGAGAGCATCAAGATAGAAGCTTCCAATTGCGCTTCTGGTGAAAGCGGTACGTGAACAGCCATCTGGTCACCGTCAAAGTCAGCGTTAAACGCAGTACAAACCATAGGGTGAAGCTGAATTGCTTTACCGTCAATCAATATCGGTTGAAACGCTTGAATACCTAATCTATGCAGCGTAGGGGCACGGTTTAGCAAAATAGGATGACCTTCGATTAATCTTTCAAGAATATCCCAGATCATCGGCTCTTTTCTATCAACGGCTTTACGCGCACTTTTAACAGTTTTATAAAATCCGCGCTCAATCAACTTACGGATAACAAACGGTTTGAAAAGCTCTATTCCCATATCTTTAGGAAGACCGCATTGGTGTAATTTCAATTCAGGACCAACAACAATAACCGAACGACCGGAATAATCGACACGTTTTCCCAGAAGATTCTGACGGAAACGTCCCTGCTTCCCTTTTAACATATCACTGAGCGATTTCAGCGGTCTGTTACCATCGCTTCTTACAGCACTTGCTCTTCTTGAATTATCAAATAAAGCATCAACCGCTTCTTGAAGCATTCTTTTTTCATTTCTAAGAATTACTTCCGGAGCTTTAATTTCAATAAGTCTTTTTAATCTATTATTTCTAATGATTACTCTGCGGTAAAGATCATTCAGATCGCTAGTAGCAAATCTACCGCCTTCAAGTGGAACAAGAGGTCTTAATTCCGGAGGAATAATAGGGAGAATGCTTACTATCATCCATTCCGGTTTATTCATGACCTTTCCTTCCTGCTCTCTAAATGCTTCTAGTACACGAAGACGTTTCAATAGATCATTACGTTTCTGCTGTGAAGTTTCATCTTTCAATCGATCCTTCAACTCTCTGAAAGTTTCTTCAACATCTATGGTCTTTAATAATTCTTTAACTCCTTCACCACCAATTTTCGCAAGAAATTTCTTTGGATCGTTATCTTCAAGCGCATCGTTATCATAATCTAAAGAGGATTGAATTTCATAATACTGATCTTCCGAAATCAGATCTTTGAACTGAAGACCAGTTGTTCCCGGATTAATTACCACATATGATTCATAATAAATTATTTTTTCGAGTTCTTTGGTTTTCATTCCAATAATATTGCCGATTTTGGAGGGCAGCGCTTTAAAAAACCAAATATGCACAACCGGAACAGCCAAGTTGATATGTCCCATTCGCTCTCTTCTTACACTTTTTAAGGTTACTTCAACACCGCATCTATCGCACACAATACCTTTATATCTAATACCTTTATATTTACCACAGGCACATTCCCAATCTTTAACGGGACCAAAGATCTTCTCACAAAATAAACCATCTTTTTCAGGTCTATAAGATCTATAATTAATGGTTTCCGGTTTAGTTACCTCACCATGAGATCTTGAAAGAATATCATCTGGACTAGCTAAACTAATAGTTAGTTTGTCTATGATTTTTATTTTCGATTCTTGAGTTCTGAATCTCATAAATTATCTCCTTAAAACTTTGTTAATTTAGTTCAACTAGTTAATCTTAATATTTAGTCCTAAGCCTTGTAATTCTTTAATTAAAACATTGAAAGCTTCCGGAATATTAGGACGACTAAAATTTTCGCCCTTCACAATTGCCTCATATGTTTTAGCTCGACCTATAACATCATCACTTTTAACTGTTAAAATTTCCTGCAACACATTTGAAGCGCCGTAACCTTCAAGCGCCCAAACTTCCATTTCCCCAAATCTCTGACCGCCGAACTGTGCCTTACCACCAAGTGGCTGCTGAGTAATAAGAGAATATGGACCGATTGAACGAGCATGGAGTTTATCATCAATCATATGACCAAGTTTTAACATATATATATAACCGCACGTAACTTTTTGATGAAATTTACTTCCTGTTCTACCGTCAACCAGTGTAATTTTACTACCTACGGGAAGTTCGGCTTCATCTAGGAATTCCTCAACATCTTCAAAACCGGCGCCATCAAAAACAGGGGTTTCAAATTTTACTCCGAGTTTTTTACCTACCCAACCGAGTGCAGTTTCATATAACTGACCCAAGTTCATTCGGGAAGGTACGCCAAGCGGATTAAGTACTATATCTATCGGTGTTCCGTCTTCGAGATAAGGCATATCTTCTTTCGGAACTATTTTGGCTACAACACCTTTGTTACCGTGGCGTCCAGCCATTTTATCTCCTACTTGAAGTTTCCTTTTCTTTGCAATATAAACTTTTGCAAGCTGTACAACTCCAGGAGACAACTCATCACCGCTTTGAATGTTTAATTTCTTTCGTTTAAAATCTTCTTCGTAATCAGCAAGAATACTGAAGTAATTACTAAAGAGAGTTTTTATCATTTTATTAGTTTCTTCATCATCAAACCACTCCAAGGTGTAATCTAATTTAGTTACATCTTCAATTCCTTCGAATGTGTTTTCTTTGATTACCGAATTGTTTCGTAATACAACTGTACTGTCAAGATCTCTGATACCAGTTGTTGTTTTACCTTCCGAAATTCTTTGGAGTTTATCAACCAGTTTAGAATAAAGATTCGATTTTTCAACTTCCAACTGATGTTCAATTTTTTCAACTTCAACTTTTTCTTGCTTTTTAGCTTCAGGGTCTCTTCTTTTTCTGCTGAACAGACGAGTTTTAATAACTATACCTTTTAATCCAGGAGGCGCCTTAAGCGAAGCATCCTTCACATCACCAGCTTTATCACCAAAAATTGCCTTTAGTAATTTTTCTTCCGGTGTCGGATCAGTTTCACCTTTAGGGGTGATTTTACCGATCAAGATGTCACCTTCTTTAATTTCAGCGCCTTCCATAATAATTCCACGCTCATCAAGATTTTTAGTGGCTTCCTCACTTACGTTTGGAATATCTCTGGTTAGTTCCTCTTCACCTCGTTTGGTTTCTCTAACCTGAAGTTCAAATTCCTCAATATGAACAGATGTAAATTCATCATCAGAAACTATTCGCTCACTTATAATAATAGCATCTTCAAAGTTATAACCTCGCCAAGGCATAAAAGCAACAAGAACATTTTTACCAAGCGCTAATTCACCTTTATCAATTGCCGGTCCATCGGCTAATACATCGCCTTTTTTAATTTTCTGACCTGTTTTAACAATAGATTTTTGATTGAAACAAGTTTCCTGGTTAGTTCCGTTGAACTTTATCAATGAATATTCAACTCTTCTTTCATCATCAAAAGAGGTTAACGATTTATAACTATTCGGATCTGAATCATATTTAACAATTATTTTTTCCGCATCAACATATTCAATAACACCATTGTCTTCAGCTACCACAATTGATTTAGAATCTTGTGCAACTTTGTATTCCATTCCGGTACCAACAAGCGGAGCTTCCGGCATTAATAACGGAACTGCCTGACGCTGCATGTTAGAACCCATCAAAGCTCTGTTAGCATCATCATGTTCAAGGAATGGTATCAGAGAAGCACCGGCACTTACAAGCTGTGACGGAGCAACATCCATATAATGAACATTTTCAGGAGGCACAACTGGAAACTCGCCGCGTTTACGACATTTAACTCTCTCGAGAATAAATTTCCCTTGCTCATCAATTGGGGCGTTAGCTTGTGCAATTGTATATTCATCTTCTTGGTCTGCACTTAAATAATCAACACTTTTAGAAACTTTTCCTTTCACTACCTTCCTATAAGGAGTTTCTAAAAATCCAAAATGGTTTACTCTGGCATACAAAGTAAGTGATGAGATCAAACCAATATTCGGACCTTCCGGCGTTTCAATAGGACATAAACGACCATAATGTGAATGATGAACGTCACGAACCTCAAAACCTGCCCTTTCTCTCGTTAAACCTCCAGGTCCTAAAGCCGAAACTCTTCGTTTATGAGTCAATTCAGATAACGGATTTGTCTGATCCATAAATTGAGATAACTGGTTAGTACCAAAAAATGCATTGATCACACTGCTTATTGTTCTTGCATTCACAAGATCTTGCGGCTGCATATTTTCAGTATCACGCATGTTCATACGTTCTTTAATTGTACGAGCCATTCTTGCGAGACCGACATTATACTGCTGCATTAGCTGTTCGCCAACCGTTCTTACTCTTCTGTTACCCAAATGGTCAATATCATCGACTGCTACATTGCCATTTTTGAGATGAATAATATTTTCCATAATTGAGACAATATCTTCATTTGTAAGCACACGAACATCTTTAGGAATATCCAATCCTAGTTTATCATTCATTCTAAAACGACCAACCTCGCCGAGGTCGTATCTTTTTTCGTTGAAGAATAATTTCTCGATCAAAGATTGTGCTGTTTCCACATCAGGAGCTTCACCTGTACGCAATTGTCTGTAAATTGCATAAAGAGCTTCTTCTTTATTCCTGGATGTATCTTTTTTAAGAGTATTAAGAATAAGATCTTGATCCGGATTTGCTTCAGCAACAATAACTCTTATTTTTTTGATATCAGAGGCTTTGATATTATCGATAACTTCTTCGGTCATATCACCATCTTTGGTAACAAAAATTTCACCGGTACTTGTATCAATAACATCTTCGGAAGAAATTCTTCCTCTATGAACTTCAGGATCTAAATTTTTAACATTGATTTCTTCAACCAAATTGAACAGATTTAGAATTTCTTCATCAGTTTCATAGCCTAGCGCACGTAAAAGAGTAGTTGCCGGAAATTTCTTTCTACGATCGATATAAACATACATGATATGATTAATATCAGTTGCAAATTCTACCCAGCTTCCGCGGAACGGTATAATTCTGGCAGAATAGATCGGCGTCCCGTTCGGATGAACCGTTTGCGCAAAAGCAACACCCGGCGAACGATGCAATTGACTTACAACAACTCTTTCAGCACCGTTTATAATAAATGTACCTCTATCTGTCATAAAAGGGAGATTACCAAGGTAAACTTCTTGTTCAATAGAGTTTACATATTCTTCAGTTTCATCATCTCTAGTAGATAATCTTAACTTTGCTTTGAGTGGAGCACTAAATGTTAGTCCCCTCTCTTTACACTCACGAATTGAAAAACGAGATTTTTCAATATTGTAGTCGATAAAATCTAACCTGTAAAACTCCTTGTTATCAAATATCGGAAAATTTGTTTTGAATACATTTTGAATACCCTTATTCTCTCTTTTATCTCTGGGTACATCTCTTTGTAACAATTCTTCAAACGACTCAAGCTGTATATTCAATAAGTTCGGCTGTTTAATGGCAGGAGTAATGGACTCGAAAGTAATACGGTTAGTCGTCCTGTTAATTTTATGTTTATCCAACCCTGACCTCCCTAATAATGGAAATTTATCTTTAATTTTTTAACTTCAACGAAATACAAATTGGTAAGACGGACTACACCGTCTTACCAATTTCAATAAATAGCGCTTTTTATATGGAATAAAGGAATTATTTAACTTCTACAGTTGCACCAACTTCTTCAAGCTCTTGCTTGATTTTTTCGGCTTCTTCTTTTGCAACAGCTTCTTTAACAGGGTTTGGACAAGTATCAACTAATTCCTTAGCCTCTTTTAATCCTAAACCAGTGTGAGCTCTAACAACTTTGATTACGTTGATCTTTTTCTCACCAAAAGCAGTTAAAACAACATCAAACTCTGTTTTTTCTTCAGCAGCAGCTCCACCTTCTGCAGGAGCAGCGGCTCCACCCATAACTATAGGGGCAGCAGCTGTAACACCAAATTCATCTTCTAAAGCTGTTTTTAACTCAGAAGCTTCAACTAATGTAAGCTCTTTAATTTTTTCTACGATTTCTGCGATTTTTTCTGACATTTTTATTTCTCCTTGAAATATATTTTGTTTTCTTTAAAATTTATGCGGCTTTTGTTTTACCTACTTCATCAATAACGCTTACCAGATCTCTGATAACTGCATTCAATGCGCCAACAATTCCTGATGCCGGAGCTGCGATACTTCCTACAATACTTGCCATTACCTCATCCTTAGTAGGCATAGAAGCAAGTAACTTAAGTTGATCATCGCCATAGAAAGTTGATTCAATATAACATCCTTTGAATGTTAATTTTTTAGCAGTATCATTGAATTTTTTGATGATTTTAGCAGGGGCAACAAAATTTTCGCCAGCAAATGCAATTCCTACCATACCTTCCAATAGGTCATTCAGCTGATCATATTCGCCAAGTTCTTCAATTGCTTTTTTTACAAGAGTATTTTTAAATATCTTGTAAGTAATATCTTCCTTGAGGAATTCACGACGTAAACCGTTGATCTCATCAACATTTACACCATGATAGTCAACTAAATAAATAGCAGAAGCATTGCTAAAGTTCTCTTTAATTTGAGATACCATCTCTATTTTTTCTGACTTATTCATTTTGTCCCTAATTCAGTTTAATAACTGTACATGTTAATTAGTTTTAGAAGCATTATATATATAATAATGAGTGCGTATTCTATTTCAATATTGCAGCTTCATCTTTTGAAATCTGCATTCCTGGTCCCATCGTGCTCGAAAGATAAAGACTTTTAACATATTGTCCTTTAGCGCTTGACGGTCTCATTTTTATGATCTTTTGTAAAAATGCTTGTGCATTTTCTACTAATTTTTCTGTTTCAAAATTTAATTTTCCCAAACTCGTATGAACAATTCCAGTTCTGTCAACACGGAATTCAATTTTACCGGCTTTTACTTCTTTTACAGCGCTGGCAACATCATTTGTAACAGTTCCGCTTTTCGGATTCGGCATCAATCCTTTCGGACCTAAAATACGTCCGAGTTTACCTAATTCCGACATTGTATCGGGAGCTGCAACTATCACATCAACATCTGCCCAACCGTCTTTAATCTTGTCAAGATATTCTTCAAATCCGGCATAATCTGCTCCGGCTTCCAGGGCATCGTCGGCTTTAGAACCTTTTGCAATAACCAAAACCTTTACTTCTTTACCGGTTCCGTTCGGAAGAGTTACAGTTCCTCGAATCATCTGATCGGCATGTCTCGGATCAACACCTAATCTTATAGCACAATCCAAAGATTCTGTAAATTTAACTTTCGATTTCTCTTTTAGGATGCTGATCGCATCTTCAAGACTATATTCTTTTTTCAAGTCAATCGATTCTCTAAGGGATTTTACTCTCTTTGATACTTTCATTTTCTATCCAACCTAATTTTTAAACTTTAATAATTAATCAACAACCGTTATACCCATACTTCGCGCAGTACCTGCAATCATATTGATTGCATGATCGATATCATTTGCATTCAAGTCCGGCATCTTAGTTTCTGCAATTTCTTGCAATTGAGTTCTAGTTACTTTAGCTACTTTAATTTTATTAGGCTCCGAAGAACCTTTGTCCAAATTCAAAGTTTTCATTAATAATACTGCTGCAGGAGGCGTCTTTGTTATAAACGTGAATGATTTATCGGCATAAACCGTTATAACAACAGGAATCTTTAATCCTCCTTTATCAGCAGTTTTTGCATTAAACTGCTTGCAGAATTCCATTATGTTAACACCTTTTTGTCCTAACGCTGGACCAACCGGTGGTGATGGATTTGCCTGTCCGGCAGGAATCTGCAATTTAATGTATCCACTGATCTTCTTTGCCATAATTTTAACCTATATTATATTTTATTTCTCTAATTCAGCTTGAACAAAGTCTATTTCAACTGGAGTTTTTCTACCAAAAATAGATACCATAACTTTGATCTTCATCTTTTCTTCGTTAACTTCTTCAATAATTCCGGAGAAGTTGTTGAACGGTCCGTCAACTATTTTTATGAAATCACCGGCACGGAAAATTGTGTCAGTTTTTTCAGTTTCTTCATTTTGAGTTATCCTTCCAACAATCCTTTTAACTTCTGCCGGCTGCAATGGCGCCGGATTATTCTGATTACCGAGAAATCCCATAATTGAAGGAGTATTAACAATAAAATCTTTCACCTTATTATCTAATTCCGCACTTATTAATATATAACCGGGAAAGAAGTTTCTTGTTTTGCTTTTTTTCTTACCATCTTTAACTTCGAATATTTTTTCAGTCGGCACCAAAACTTCATAGATACGATCTCTCAAATATTCGTTATCACGCAATTCAGCATCAATAAGATTCTTGACCTTATTTTCGTGACCGGAAAAAGTTCGTACTACATACCATTTATGTTCTGTGTTCTCTTCCACTTTTAGAATAGCCCCTTAAATAGTTGAGCCACCACCATATCTATTAGATATGTGAATGCAGCAATAATTAAACAAGTTACAATAACAACGACAGTGGACTCTTTTAATTCGTCTTTTGTCGGCCAGGTAACTTTTTTCATTTCCTTGACAACATCATTAAAAAAATTTACAATCTTCTCTTTCATACAATATCTACCAAATTTGATTCATAGCACGTCAGGAGGGATTCGAACCCCCAACCTGCGGTTTTGGAGACCGCTGCTCTGCCAATTGAGCCACTGACGTATTATTTTGTTTCTTTAAATATTACGTGTTTACGAACTACAGGATCGTATTTTTTATACTCAACTCTACCGGGATGTTCTCTTTTGTTCTTCCTAGTTACATATCGGTAACCTGTACCAGCGGTACTTTCCAAAATTATGTTTTGCCTTGCATTTTTAGCTTTTGCCATTTTATTCTCCGCAAAAAACTTATCTTAAAATTTTCAATACTTTATTTACTCTTTAACTCATGAGCGGGAGACGGGACTCGAACCCGCAACCAACAGCTTGGAAGGCTGTGACTCTACCAATTGAGTTACCCCCGCTTATAAATACTTCATTACTTTTAGAACAATAATTTAAGTTAAGCGGAGTTTCTCGCTTGCAAACAAGTCTACTCGAACCCGCAACCAATCCCGCAGTGGCGGGATGACTCTACAAATTGACTTACATCCGCTTATAAATACTTCAATACTTTTAGAACAATAATTTATGTTAGCGGAATTTCTCGCTTGCAAACAAGTCTACTCGAACCCGCAACCAATCCCGCAGTACTTACTTATAATATTCATCAAGTTTTCTCAATATATCAAAACTTGTGAGCTGACGATCCCGCATAGCGGGATGACCTCTCATCTATTCAAAATGTCTATCAAAATTTTCACTACGCCAAACTAAGTGAGCTGACGACCGGGATTGAACCGGTGACCTCATCCTTACCAAGGATGTGCTCTACCGACTGAGCTACGTCAGCCTATATCTTTCTAAGCGGAATTTCTTGCTCGTAACCAATCCCGCAGTGGCGGGTTCAATTGAGTTACCCCCGTCAATATATTTCACTATTTTTAGAACAAAGAATTCTTAGCTTCCAATTAAATAATTTTAAAAGGAATTAAGATCAATAACCTATTTAATTTGAATATTCAACTGAAGTACGAATTTGAATAGGCTCCAAACTCTCCTTCAACTTGATTCTGTATTGTGGCGCTACCCACCTTTATTTGAATCTTTAATTCTAACAAAATTTTGTGGGCAGGGAGGGAATCGAACCCCCTCAGGCTTTGCCAACGGATTTACAGTCCGCCCCGACTCTCCAACTTCGGCGCCTGCCCCGAAATCGTGTATTTAAAAATAAACGAGCTACAAATATATAGGGATTTTTTTTTTAATGCAAGATACTAAATCATATATTTTTAAAATTTTTTATATGATTTTTGGTTTTCACCGCGGAGACGAAAAGACGCTGAGATTTTTTATCCTTGTAGTTAGAGCTCCGACTTTTTTAAAAAAAGGTTTCTGCAAATATTTCTCGACTCCGCTCGAAATGATTTATGTCCTTTCTTTGCGTCTCTGTGTCTTTGCTGTAAAAAGGAAAGTTACTTATAATTAGTGAACTGAGTTGGGAAATCAAGATCAGCTTCTTTCACAGCATTTATCGCAGCCTGAAGATCATCCTTCTTGGCACCCTGCACACGAACTCGTTCATCCATTATCTGAGCGTTGACTTTTAACTTCAATTCCTTGATAAGTTTAGTTATCTTTTTTGCATTATCTTTTGAAATTCCGCTTTGAAGATTGATCATCTGTTTTAATCTACCGCCAGCCGCCGGTTCCGGGTCTTCCAACTTAAGCGCTTTTAATGATAATCCCCTTTTCAAAAATTTGGATTGAAGAATATCATTCGAAGCTTTCAATGCATAATCATCTTTAGAATTTATTGATATAATTTTATCATTTTTATTTAATGTAACCTCGGTCTTTGAATCTTTGAGATCATACCTTTGCCGGATTTCCTTGATTGCCTGATTTACCGCATTATCAACTTCTTGAAAATCAATTTCCGATACAATATCAAACGATGAATTTTTTGCCATTATTTTTTCCTTTCTCTAAATTATTACATTTCCTTTACACGTTGGGTTAAAACCCAATTGTTAATTTCACTTTTAATTCACCGCCCTAAAGGACGGTGTTATTTTGTTCTCCAAAGATTAAATCTTTTTCAAAATACACTTGCAAAATTAACTAATGATTCCACAATTCCCTATCCAAACTTCTATATTGGATTGCCTCACTTATATGGCTTGGTTTTATGTCCTCAGAATTTTCAATATCCGCAATGGTTCTGCTTACTTTTAGAATTCTATCATATGCTCTGGCGGAAAGTCCTAACTTTGTCATTGCCATTTTCAACAATTCCGCTCCAGCTGAATCTAACTTGCAATACTCTCTTATTTCATTCGTTCCCATATCCGCATTATTATGAACATGAGGGAGATCTTTGAATCTTTCAATCTGGATATCTCTAGCAGCAATCACCCTTTTTCTAATTATCTCAGAACTTTCACCTCTCACCTCCGATGAAAGGTCTTTATACTTTACTGCCGGAACTTCAATGTGAATATCAATTCTATCAAGCATCGGACCTGAAATTTTTGCCATATATTTTTGGATCATCCCGGCATTACAAGTACATTCTTTTGTAGGATCGGTATAATATCCGCACGGACAAGGGTTCATTGCAGCAACTAACATAAAATTTGCAGGAAACTCCAAAGACATTTTTGACCGGCTGATAGTGACTTTATAATCCTCCATAGGCTGGCGCATTACTTCCAGAACATTTTTCTTGAATTCAGGAAATTCATCGAGGAACAAAACTCCGTGGTGAGCAAACGAAACTTCACCTGGTCGTGGGAATGATCCTCCACCAATTAATGCCGCATCGGAAACAGTATGGTGCGGCGAGCGAAAGGGTCTTTCTGTTATTAATGCATGCTCGGTTGATAAAATCCCGGCAATAGAGTGGATCTTTGTCGTCTCAAGAGCTTCCTCAAAACTTAACGGAGGTAGAATTGAAGGAAATCTTTTAGCCAGCATCGTTTTACCGGAACCGGGCGGTCCGATCATAATTAAATTATGTCCGCCGGCTGCTGAAATTTCCAACGCACGCTTAACATTTTCCTGCCCCTTCACATCGGAAAAATCGAGATGATATTTATTAACTTGGGAAAAGAGTTCTTCCCTGCTTGTACGGATAGGTTCAAGAGTGATCTCATCATTTAAAAACTGTACAACTTCCTTCAACGACGAAACCCCGAATACATCAATGCCGTCAACTATTGACGCCTCTTTCACTGAATCTTTTGGAAGGATCAATTTTTTTATGCCGAATTTTCTTGCTTCAACTGCTATGGGTAAAGCCCCTTTTATTTTTCTGAGAGAACCATCCAAAGAAAGTTCTCCAAGAAATAAAGCATCTTTCAGCTTTTCGTTTGGTACTTTTTCACCCGCGGCTAAAAGTCCAATAGCAATTGGAAGATCGAATGAACTTCCTTCCTTTTTAATATCGGCTGGAGCAAGATTGACCGTGATCTTTTTTAATGGAAATTCGTAGCCGCTGTTTTTAATAGAAGCGGTCACCCGCTCTCTGCTTTCTTTTACGGCGCTATCGGGAAGTCCGACAACTGTAAAGGATGGAAGCTGTTTTTCATAATGAGTTTCAACTTCAACCAAAACAGCATCAATACCGTATGTAGCGCTTGCGTAAACCTTTGAAAACATTATTGTGAAAGTGATGTTTTAGAATGATGCAAAATATAAAATAAATAGACTAAATTAAATTTTAATTTCAGAATATCAGTTTTGTTTGGAACTAATAATAACTTTACAGAATTGCTCCGTATTCAAAAGTGATTTTGAAATGTCCAGAATTTCATCCAGCGAAACTGCATTGATATTATCAATTGACTGCTGTATTAATCTTACTTTATTATAATAAAGCAGCGACTGTGCCATTCTTATCATTCTATTGCTTGTGCTTTCCAGGTGCATCAGAAGTTGTCCCTTTAAGTATTCTTTCGCTCTATTAAATTCCCTCTTATTAATTCCACTATGAATCATCTTATCAAATTCTTTGTAAACCAGGTCGGTAGCTTTCTGCAAAGATTTTTCGCCGGTTGAAAAGTAAACCCCGAATGAGGAGACATCGGAAAATGAACTGAGAAATGAATTGATCTGATATGTAATTCCGTTTTTTTCCCTGAGTGTGTTGAACAAACGAGAACTGCTTCCCTCACCGAGTATATGAGAAAGAAGATTTACTTTTATACGGTCGTTATTATCATATCCAACTGCGCTTCTTCCGATTATTGCATGCGCCTGCTGAATTTCTTTTTGTATAATCAGATCATCAGATTTATTGAGATTGATCTTTTTTCTTCTCACTCTATGATTTTTTTTTGAATAATAGAATTTACTTCCTACAAGTTTTATAATCTCTTCGTGGTTAACATCCCCCGAAGCAGAGATTATCATATTCTTATTCGTGTAAAATTTTTCTATGTAATTTATAAAATCATTATGACCGAACGAGCGGATATTTTTTTCAGTACCGATTATCGGATAGTGCAGACTATTACCTTCATATAGAATAGATTCAAACTTATCAAAGATCAATTCCTCCGGTGTGTCTTCAATGTCATAAAGCTCATCAACAATTACTCCAGCTTCCTTTTTAATTTCACTCTCCTTGAAAACAGAATTCTGCACCATATCAGAAAGTACGTCAAATACTTTAGGAAGATGCTGTCTCAATCCCCTTCCATAAAAACAAGTATGCTCTTTAGAAGTAAAGGCGTTTAAGTATCCGCCAAGCGATTCAACTTCATCGGATAACTTTTTTGAAGTTCTTTGTTTTGTCCCTTTAAAAAGCATGTGTTCCGTAAAATGACTGATCCCGTTATTCTTGGAATTCTCATTCCGCGAACCGGTATTGAACCAAAATCCCAACGAAAATGAATTTACATGCGGCAGAGATTCCGTAACGATTCTAATCCCGTTATCTAATTTTGTCAACTTATAATTTTCGTGTATCATTTATCCCTGATAAAAATTGAGGTGCAAATATATTGAAAGACTTAATGGAATCAAACTTAAGAAGAAATGTGAAATGCTTTTTCACCGCAAAGGCACAATAACGCAGAGATTATTATAAAAAAAAACTTCTTTACGATTTAATATTTTTGCATCTTAAAGAAAAAACTATTTTTCATAAAAACCATTTAATAACTAAGCTGCATTAGGAGCTTTAAAGTTCATTGATACTCCAAGAGATTTAAGAACTTTTAAAATTGTTTCGAAACGAGGTTTTGCACCCGGCGCAAGTGCTTTATAGAGACTTTCCCTGCCAAGTCCAGATAACTCAGCTATCTGTTTTATTCCTCTTGCTTTTGCAACATCACCAATAGCCGCTAATAATAATGAAAGATCACCATCTTCTATTTCTATCACTGCGTTTAGATACTCAGCTATCATTTCTTCACTATCAAGATAGTCTGCAACATCCAAATGTGTTATTTTATTTTTCATTTTTATTCTCTATTCTTTTCACCATTGTTCTCGCTTTTTCAATATCCTTAATCTGAGAAGATTTATTTCCACCTAATAGCAAAAGAATGATTCTAGACTCCTTCTTCATAAAGTAAATTCGGTAACCAGAACCAAAGGTAAATCGTATTTCGAAAAGACCACTACGTAAAGATTTATAATCACCAAGATTACCCAACTCAATCTTCTTTATTCTAGCTAAAATCCTTGCTTTTGTTTTTATATCTCTAAATTTTCTGAACCATTTATCAAATTGCTCAGTTTTTTCAATGAAATACATATTTAAATGTATCCATTTGGATACATATTGTCAAGTTTATAATTGGGGATTATTCTATAAATTTTGGATATAAAATTATCGATGTATTTATTTTACCGTAAAGGCACAATGACGCAGAAATTATTAAATTTAAATTACTTTGCGACTCGGCATCTTTGCGGTTTAGTTATTTTATTTTTCAAACTTCTCTTTATACTGCTCGAAAAATTCTCCGATACTTTTATACGCTTTTTCCAGTACATCTTCTTGTGGTAGGAAAACAACTCGAAAATGCTTTGTCCCGGGTTTCTGACCGAAACCGCTGCCCGGGACAACTACAACGCCTGTTGCTTTTATTAATTCAGAAACAAAATGACTATCTTCATTTTTAATGTCAATACTTGGGAAAGCATAGAACGAGCCTTCAGGTTTAACACAAGAAATTCCGGGAATTGCATTCAGCATTTCCACTGTCATGTTTCTGCGTCGTGTCAACTTCTCTAATGCCACGGTTAAATGTGATTGGTCTCCTTCAAGTGCAACGGGTATTCCATACTGTTCCGGATGATTAGCCGAGAGACGAGCGCGCAGCATTTTGTTTATTGCTTCAATGTAATCTTCCAGAATCGCCTTTTGACCGTTTACTATTCCCCACCCTATTCTGAATCCGGGAACCATATAGTTTTTAGATAGTCCGCCAAACGTAATTACGGAAGCATCAGGATTGATTGATGCGATTGAGACAAGTTTGTTACCATCGAATAGCAGCTTGTCGTAAATTTCATCAGCAAAGATCACCAGATCATTTTCAACAGCTAGGTCAACCAATTCTTTGAGCGTATCGTAACTTGCAATAGAGCCGGTCGGGTTATTCGGATTTATAATAATTATCGCTTTTGTTTTATCATTTATCTTGCTTTTAATATCTTCAACGTCCGGCTGCCATCCGTTTTCCTCGTCAAGGTAGTAAGGATTTTCCATCATTTGCAATTTACTTGATATTGCTGTGTAAAGCGGATAACCAGGAGTCGGAGTTAAAACATTTTCGCCTTCGTTAACAAGCGCGGTTAATGCAAGCTCAATGGCTTCACTAGCGCCTGTAGTCACAAATATATCTTGGATGTTCTTTATTCCTTTCCTCTCAGCTTCATGCTCAATTGAATCAAGCGCAGGCTTAATTCCTGATGAGGGTGAGTATCCATTTTTATTCTCCAACATTGCTTTATAAGTTGCTTCTATCATTTCACGTGGCGGTTCAAAATCGTAAAGATTCGGATCACCAATATTGAGATAGAGCATCTCCTTCCCTGTCTTTGCAACTTCGTTTGCCAGCACAACAATATCTCTAACTGCATAAGTTATATTCTCTGTTCTTACAGCCGCTTTGATTTTAATATTAGCCATTTTAATCTCTCATGTTTAATTTTTTATTAGTTGAAAATTACTTTTTTTGTTTCTGATACGCAATAAACTTACGTCGAAAGAATTTTTAAAGTTCATCTTTCATATTCGTTTTGTAATTTGTTTATTATCTTTATTTGAATCTGAAACAATATCATATTTTATGGCGCTTAGATCTGTTGAAATAACTATTCCCTCTGCAAAAAGCGAGCTTGTGCAAAAGTTGATTGCCGAAAAGGAACCGATAAGCACTTGGGAATCTGATGCGGACGATGGCAAAAAGATAATCAAGGTCTTAATGAAATCCGAAAGGACGGAATCAATACTGGACGATCTGGAAAAACGTCTCTCCGTGATTGATGATTATCGAATTGTGCTAACAACCGTTGAAGCAACTTTACCCAGAATTCCTGTGGATGATGATGAGAAAAAACCAGAAGAGAGTGAGGAGAAAGCCCCGCTGCGTGTGAACAGAGAGGAGCTTTACAACCAGATACAAGACGGTGCAAAGCTGAACTCTATATTTATTACAATGGTTATACTCTCCGCAATTGTTGCATCGATTGGTTTACTGGATAATAACGTTGCCGTGATAATTGCAGCAATGGTTATTGCTCCTTTACTCGGACCAAATGTCGCTCTTGCTCTTTCTACTACATTAGCAGATTTTGAACTTGGTAAACTCGCGCTCAAAACAAATCTAACCGGAGTTTTGGTAGCTCTGTTATTCTCAATATCGATCGGTTTAATTTTCACAATTGATCCAACATCACCGGAAATATTTAGTCGAACTTCAGTCGGACTGATGGATATTGTGTTAGCGCTAGCTTCCGGTGCAGCTGCAGCATTGGCTTTTGCTTCAGGTACTTCTGCATCACTGATTGGCGTTATGGTTGCCGTTGCGCTTCTTCCTCCCTTAGTTACATTAGGCATTTTATTAGGGAGTGGTTATTTTGTCCAAGCATTCGGCGCTTTCCTTCTGCTAGTCACAAACCTAATTTCAGTAAATTTGGCAGGAGTTATCACGTTTATTGCTCAAGGTATTAGACCGAGAAATTGGTGGGAAGCAAAAAAAGCAAAAAGGACAACTCGCTGGTCAATTATAATCTGGACGGTATTGTTGATATTACTTATAATTACAATTTTAATTTCACAAGGAAATTATTGAGGAGATATGAAACGCTTATTTATATTATTGATCGCGATCTTTATTACATTCAATTTCACAATGGCACAAAAACATTTTAGAATTGGCGCCGGGTTCGATGTTGTATTCCCAGCCAGTGATTACAATGATATAGCAAAAACCGGTGTCGGAGGCTCATTGTTAATGGATTATAGTTTTTCACCGGAAATCGCTATCACACTTTCTAGCACATACAGTTCTCATGGCACTGAATTACCCGTGATCGGTATTGATGGAGAGGTAATTGAATTCAACATCAAATCAATCGACGTTTTATTGGGGGGAAGATATTATGTTAGTCCCTCTTTTTTTGGACTACTTGAAGCGGGTGTCAGATATCTTCAACTTTATGCAGATATTTATAAAGCTACCGACAACAATAATTCAGATAAAACAACAAAATATAAACCCTATTACACTGCCGGTTTTGGTTTGGGATATCGATATAATTTAGCAGAAGATAAATCTGATTTTGAATTTACCGGGATATATCATTTTGTAAGCGGAGATGTAATGAACTTTCCAACATTTACACTTAGAGCAAGCATTTTGATTTATTTGTAGAAGCTAGGACATAGATACGGAAAGCAGCAAAGCCTCAGATATCAGACAATAGATTTTAGAAAAATCCTTTTCAATAAAAACAGCCTGTTCCGCAACTGCGGGAAAGAAATAGGTGGTAATACTATAGAAAACGTTAAGGACTTATCATTATTAGTCATTTCCAATTCTTATAGGGCATCAGTTATATAATCAAAATATAGTCTTGTGATTGTGTGGTTGTTTGTGTAACTTTATGTGTGAGTTAAGGAGGTAATAAAAATGGCTACTAATTTAGCAATTGACGACAAATTAATAGAAGAAGCAGTAAAACTTAGTGATCACAAAACAAAGAAAGCTGCAGTAACCGAAGCTTTGGAAGAATATGTGAACAGGAAGAAACAATTAAAAGTGAAAGAAGTTTTCAATTCGATTGTTTATGAAAAGAGCTATGATTATAAAAAACAGAGAAATGTAAAGTGAAAGTTATTGTGGATACTTCAATTTGGTCTTTAGCATTACGTCGTAAAAAAAGACGAGACTATAATGAGATATTTCAACTTGAAAAACTGATTGACAATTATCAAACTGTAATGTTGGGAATAATACGCCAAGAGATTTTATCAGGAATTAAAGAACAAGTTCAATTCAATAATCTCACGGAATATCTTAGAGCTTTCCCCGACCACGAAATAACGACAAAAGATCATGAAACTGCTGCCGAATTTTTTAATATCTGTAGAAAAAAAGGTATCCAAGCATCGAACACTGATTACTTGAT